>Ga0182030_10005881_pt1 | contig 25972 bp, 20 predicted proteins | sample 812S3MmetaG_FD_121299 | JGI IMG/M metagenome (GOLD analysis project Ga0182030, IMG submission 121299) | Permafrost microbial communities from Stordalen Mire, Sweden - 812S3M metaG (Illumina Assembly) | ecosystem: Environmental > Terrestrial > Soil > Wetlands > Permafrost | place: Sweden...
CCCCAGGGTCAGGATCGCACTCGCGCTGGCGAGCGCCGCCGGAAAGGCGTAATCGGTGACGGTGAGGGTCAGCGATTGCTGGGCGGGATTGTTGAACGCCGCAGCCGCCGATATCTGTCCCACCGGCTCCGTCACGCTGAGAAACGAGGCTCCGGCTGGATCGGTGATCGACAGGTTGTACAGGCCCGCCTTGACGTTCGGATCCGCCTGCGCGATCCCGAGCAGCGTGTAGGTACCCGGGTTCAGCGTGATGACGCTGCCGGAGGTAATGCCCGCCTGAATGGTCGTCGCCCCCTGAAAGAGCGCGAAGCTCGGCTGGGTGGCAAGCGCCACGGGGAACTGCAGATCCGAGAAATTGAACGTGTAGGCGCCCTGCGTGGTGACGTTCAGGGTGGTATCGATGGTCGATACGGTCGGACTCTGCGGCGATGTCTGTACGGTGATGTTTCCCGACAGCGAGGCATCCTGGATGCAGTTCGACGGGCTGGCCTTCGGCGCCACGCAGGCCGTGAACGTGCCGACGTTGGACGTCGAACTCGGAACGCCGAAGACATAGATCGTGTAGTTGCCGCTCGCCGAGGCGAGCGACACCGTCGCCGTGGTGGCCGGGGAGGCGAGCTGCGCGCTGCCCGCGATGGCGCCGGCCTGGGTGATGACGACTCCGGCGGATTGCAGCGCTGCCGGCAATTGCAGATCGGTCAACGTGACCACCAGATCTTCCGGCGTCGCGATGGTGAAGGACTGCTGGACGGGCGGTGCGGCGGTGGTGGTTGCCACCAGCTGGGTCGCAGGTGGCAAAGGATTGGTGCTGGTCTGCGCGATTGCCGCGCCAGCCATGGCAAACAACATGAGGCATGCGGCGAGTCCCTTCCCGGGCATCTGAATCATCGATATCTCCAGCAATTTGTCAGCATTTTGTAGTGGCAGCGTAACCGGCTGCCATGACGATTCGGTTACCCTCGGCAGCCCTCAGGATGTCCGGGTTGTATCGGATGAAAGCTTCGCGAGTTTGTCGAGGGTCGCCTTGGCCTCGTCGAGGCCGGAGAACTTGGTGCCAGAATTGACCGCGCGGGTGAGGTTGCCGAGCGCCTCCGCCGTGCTGCCCGATTGCGATTGGGCCATCCCCAGGTGGTACAGGACCACCGCGGCATCCGGCGCCTTGGCGGCGACCCGCTGCAGAACCGGCACCGACGCCGCCGCCTCACCGTGCTTGAACAGAACCCACCCATAGGTGTCGAGAAAGAGCGGATTGGACGAATTCGCGAACCGGGCCGACAGCGACTTCGCGCGATCGAGACTCGCCGCATCCTTGCCGTAGGTCACGAGCATCATCGCGAGGTTGTTCGCCGCCACGTCGGATTCCGGATAGCGGCGAAGCACATCGTCGTACTCCCGAATGGCCTCGTCCGGCTTGCCGACCCGTTCGTACAACGTGGCGATCTCGATACCCACCTGATCGCGCTGATCCACCTTGGAGTCGGCGGTGTGCAGCGTGCCAAGTGCCGCGCCGGTGTCGCTCGCGGCCAATTGCGCCGCCGCGAGTCCCCGATACGGGACGAACCACTTCGGGGCGCGCTCGATCGCCGTCTTGAACGCGGCTTGCGCGCCATCCAGGTTTTTCTGCCCCAGTAGCACATCGCCCTTCAGGTTGGGCGCCAGCGCGAGCGTGGGCGATTGCGCGGTCACCTGATCCAATCGTTTCAATGCGTCCGGTATCCGCTTGGACGTCACGTACAGGCGGATCTGCGCCTGAAGCGGCTCCAGCGCATCGGGCTGAAGATCGGACGAGCGGCCGTACAGGCGCAAGGCCTCGTCGATGCGATTCGCCTGTTCCGCCAATATGCCTTCATAGAGGTAGCCCACGGGACCGTTCGGCTGGATCGCGACGATGGCCTCCGCCGCGGACTTCGCCGCATCGGGATTCTTCATCGCCATGCTGACCCGAAACATCGAATCGAGCGCCTGCAGGTTGTTCGGCTGTTCCTTGATCAGATCGTCGAGGATCGTCTTGGCCTGCTCGGGTTTGCCGAGCTGCGCGAGCATCTGCGCGAGATCCAGGCGCACGCCGGCGTCCTTCGGCGCACTGTCCAGCGCCCGGCGCATGGTTTCCTCGGCGATTGCGGGCTCGCCGTTGGCAAGATGCGCCCGCGCCAGGGTGCGCAGCACGCCGATCGAGTTCGGCTGGTCGCGCAGCACCGTGCGCAAATCCGCAATCGCCGACTTGGGGTCCTTCTCCGACAGCTCGATGTCGCCGCGCAGGATCAGCGCATCGTTGTCGCGCGGACTCTTGGCAAGCACCTCGTTGACGAGCTCGCGCGTACCCTGCACGTCGTTGCGCTGGGCGCGCAAGGCGGCCAGCCGATCCCGCGCGGCGAGGCCCGCGGCATCCAGCTTCTCGCCATCGATGACCTCGCGATAGATCTTTTCCGCCCGCTCCGGCTGCCGCCCGGCGACGTAGAATTTCGCCAGCGCAAACTTCAATTCAACGTCCTTCGGATCCGCGGCGATCATGGCCTGCAGTTCCTTCTCGGCGACGTCGGAACTGCGCTCGGCGGCGAGGAAATCCACCAGGGACAGTTTCATGTCCCGATCGTCGGGGATTGCCTTGACTCCGTCGCGCAGCACGCGCTCGGCGTCGTCGGGTTGCTTGTGGCGCGCGTAGAACTGGGCGAGTCGAATTCGATGGGCCTTCTCGGCCGGCTGAAGCTGCACGAGTTCCATCAGCAGGCGTTCCGCATCGGCCGCGCGATTCTCGTCGGAATACACCTGGGCCAGCAACAGCCGCAGATTGACCGTCTTGGGCAATCTCGTGATCGAGCCCTCCAGGAGAACCTGCGCCTTGTCCATGGCCTTCTCGGACACATAGATGCCGGCGAGCGCGGAAACCGCGTCCTCGTTCGAACCGTCCAGCGACACCGCGCGCTCGGCATCGAGTCGGCCGCCGTCGATGTCCTTCTGCTGCACCCGGGCGGCCGCCCTGATGGTCAACAGCTCCGAATTATCGGGGTTCTTCTCGATCGCCGCCTTGATCAAATCGAGCGCCTTGTCCGGGGCGCCCGCGAACAGGTACAAGCGGGCGAGCCGGGTTCTGGCGCCGAGATGATCGGGGCTCACGTCGATCGCGCCCTGATAGAACTGGGCGGCCTCGCGGTTCTTGCCGAGCTTCTCGTCGACCACGCCGTTCTCGAATCTCGCTTCCGGATCAACCGGCGAGATCTGCAGCGCATTCTGAAACTCCACGCGAGCCTTTTCGTAATTGCCCGCATCGAGATAGGCATGGCCTTTCTCGAGGTGCTTGGCCTTCCTCGCTTGCGCGCCGCCGCAGGCACACAGCGTCACCACCGACAGTGCGACGATGACGGCCGCGATACGGCGGGCAATGGGTCTTGACATAGCGAGGATCCCGGAGAGGCAAGAACGGCGTAAAGTTTAGGCAGGCTAGATGACGGTCCCGTGACCAATGGGTATCACCGGATTCCGGCGGGTTCCCGGCGCTCGTCAGGTCATCATGGGGTGCAGCACGAGCCCGGCCAAGACTCCGGCGACCGCGACGCGGAGCCAGATTGCCCCGAGTTCCACCCGGCTGACCAGCACCTCGATGGCGTAGAACAGGATGACCAGCTTGGCGATTCCGACCGCGCCGCCATTCGGCAAGGCAATGGTCCCCGGAAGGCTCGGGATGACGAGCGCCACGAACAGCACGATCAGATCCAAGGGCGTGAGCACGAAGCGGCGGTCGGCCGAGAGCCGGAGCCTAAGCACCGTGCCGGCGGCCGCGACGCCGATGGCGGCCCATTTGAGACCGGCCAGCATCGGCGTTTCGGGGAGAATGGCACTATCGAGATACACGAGCACCGCCGCCGTGATGTAAAGCGCGGCCTTCTCGACGATATGGAGCGGCTTGACCCGCAGTATGACCAGCAAGGTGCCGATGACGGCCAGCAGACCCAGCAGCAGAACTTGCACGTCCTCGCTCAATTGGGCGGTCTGCGCCAGGATCAGGAGCGCATAAACGCCTACGGAGATCGCCACGGCGAGATACGACCATCGCGGCAGACGCTGGGGTTCGAGCAGCTTGGACAAGAACACGGTCAGCGGGGAGTCTTGCCGCGATTCGTGCGAGAGCCGCCAGCGCCAGCCGCGGCGGGCGGCGACCTGAAAGATCGTAATCGAGGCGATGAAGAAGATGCTGACGACGCCCAGAATTGTCAGATCGGATTCATAGCGCAGCCAGTAGGCCAGCAGGAACAGATCGGCCTGAATGGCGTAGATGACCATGACCGCTTCATGGTGGTCGAAGCCGAGCGCCAGCAGCTTATGGTGAATGTGGTTCTTGTCGGCGCTGAAGGGCGAGCGGCCCTCGCTGACCCGCTGCACCATCACGCTCAGCGTGTCGAGTATCGGCAGCGCCAGCAGCAATATCGGCGTGGCGGCGCTGATCGCCGTGGTCCCGGTTTGCGTCGCGCGCAGGCTGAGAACCCCGACCGCGAACCCCAGCAGCTGGCTGCCCGCATCCCCCATGAAAATGCTGGCGGGAAAGGTGTTGAACCTCAAGAACCCGAGAATGGCGCCGGCGAAGGCGAGCGCCAGGGCCGCGCCGACGATCTGGCCGCTGCTATGCGCGAGCATGGCGAGGGCCCCCAGGCAAAGAAATGTCGTTCCACCCGCCAAGCCATCGAGCCCGTCGGCCAAATTGATGGCATTGGTGATGCCCACCAGAAACAACACGGTGAGCGGCATCGAAATCCATTCGGGCAGCATCAAACGCTCGTCCAGCGTGATCGAACGGATCTGGGTATCGCCGCCCACCACGACGATCAAGACCGCGATCAGCTGCCCGGCCAGTTTGATCCGGTAATCCAGATCGAAGCGATCGTCCGCCGCGCCGAACGCCGCCAGGACGGCCACCGCCAACAGGAAATAGCGGTCGCTGGGCGCGAGCGGTATGACGACGACGGCGGCCACCAGAACGCCGATGATCATGGCGATCCCGCCGACGCGCGGTATCGCCATGGCGTGAACCTTGCGAACACCGGGCCGGTCGACGATTCCCCATTTGGTCGCATATCGCTGAAAGACGGGAACCCACGCCATGGTCACGATCATCGCCAACAGAAACGGCATGATGTAGATCATGCGGGTCCTAGTCGGGAACGTATTGCGTCAGCGAGGGCGCTATGCGTGCGGCCAGATCGATCAGGCGCCGGTCCGCATCCGCTTCGTCGGTCGCCGGGGGCACGGCCACGATCAATCGCACCAGCGCGCCGTCGGTGCGGTGGCGCAGGATCGAGTCCTGGAACAGATACCACTTGACCGCGAATTCGTTGGTGATCACGCGGCCGCGCTGTTGAAACCAGTAGTAAACCAGCTGATGCTGGCTGCCCAGCTCGATCAACGCCCGGTTGACGCGAAGCGGTTCTCCGCCGACCCTCACCCCATCGAGGGTTCGCTGGCCGAAGGTCCGGAACTGCCATCCGCCGCCCGGCAGGCAGGAGCGCGGGGAATGCACGGCCTCGCCCTTGCGCTGCGAATTGTAGTAGGCCATATAGAGGTTGACCGGGGCGCCATGGCCGTCTTCGAAATCCGCCAGGAGGTAATCATCCAGCTTGAGCGCATCGATGTACACACCCTCCATCGGTTGCAAACGGCCGTTCCATTGCGCGAATTGCAGCGGAAACGACGCGAAGGATGTCCGGGCGGGAATGGTTTCGGCCGGCCGCGGCAGGATCCATGACACGGCCAGGAACAGCAGCACCAGCGCCCCCGCCGCATAGAATGGCTTCGGAACACGGCGATTCTCGATCGTGGTGCCCTTGGGCGTCGGAAGCGGAAAGTCGATCCCGAACAGTTCCCGCCACGTGCCGTTCTCGTGGCCGACCCTGTTCAGGACGGCGATCTCTCCGACCATCAGCGCCGCGCTGAACATGAAGACCGCCCATCCCTGGAACTCGTGGAGAAACCCTTCCGCCATCCCGATGCCCCAATGCTCGACCATCACGCCGATGGTTCCGATCCGGAAGCTGTTCATGAAAATCGTGATGAAAACGCTCGAGGCGAAAACGAACACCCGCTTCCACATCGCTCCCTTGTAGAAATAGGCGAAGAGAAACCCCAGGGTCATCATGGGGAAGAGATATCTCAATCCGTCGCAGGCCTCGGCCACCTGAAGCTTGTATCCGCCGAGATCGATCACGTTCCCCTCGACGAAGACGCTGATGTCCATCAGCCGCATGAACCACACGCCGAAGCTCGAGGACAGGAGCTGCAGCTTGGTCGACAGGTTATGGAGCACGAAGTACGGGGGCGGAATCATGAAGGCGAGGAACAGCAGCGGAACGGCGAGAAGCCGAAATGCCGGGCGGCCGGTGAAGCTGAGAACGATTCCGGCGATGGTCACGATGAAGGCGTACTGGACCACCGTGTAAATAGTCGCGAGCTGCCCGACGATCAGCATCAGGCCGCCGGCTGCGACCAGCGCGACTCCAGCCCAGCTTCCCGTCATGGGCTGGCGCTCGATGCGATCCTTGCGCTGCCAGACCAGGAAGGCGGCGATGAAGGGGATTATCACCCCGTGACTGTATTCCGGAGTGACCATCCAGGTGGTCCACGTCCAGGCAAGACCGTCCCAGAACAGCGCGATGACGGCCACGGCCAGAACCGCCGTCGCAGCCACCACCCCGAACGGCAAGCGCCACGCCTGCCCGGGGAGCGGCAGAGCTTGGGTATTTTCGACGAGCATCCAGCGGTCTCCCGAATCCAATGCGCTATTTCACCGTGGAATGTGTTTCAGAGGTGTTACACCGCGGTGTTGTGCCGACGGCCCGGGCTGGACGCCCCCTGTCATGGAACTTTCATACACGCGCGCCATAACGGGTGGGGGGCGAGGATTCGCCGCCTCCACCCCGCACTTCAACAAACAGGCTTGCGGGGTGGCGTAATATATGAAGCCTTGTCCTCCCCCGTGTAACTTCGTCTATGGCTCTCTCACAGTTCTTTAACTCGATATCACGAATCGCACGCAACCGGCACATCAACCGCCCGCAGGCGCTCGCACGGCACCTTGCGTGGCAGGTTCGCAAAGTTGCGAACAGATTTCCCGTGGAATTGCCCCTGTCTGGGTCAGTAATCATCGCGGAGCACCGTCGCTGCGGCGTGTCGGCCCTGGTCAACGCTCATGGAATGTACGATTACAACAACATGACATTGATTCAGCTCTTGCTGGAACGCGGTGGATGCTTCGTCGATGTCGGCGCCAACGTCGGCGCCTTTTCGCTTGTCGCATCTGAGCAGCGATCGGCGCGAGTCCTCGCCTTCGAGCCCCACCCGGTCACATTCGCCGCACTGCGTTCGAATATCGACCGCAATCGGCGTGACAACGTCGAGCTGGTTTGCGCAGCCGTCGGACGGGACGAAGGAAGCGTGACGATCACCAACACGCCCGGATCGTCCACGACCCACATCGCCACCACCGCCGATCGCGAGACCATCACCGTACCGATGGTTCGCCTGGATTTGGAACTTGCTGCACGGGCGATAGCGCCGCTCATCGTTAAGATCGATGTGGAAGGCTTCGAACTGGACGTTCTGACGGGGCTCGGCGCCGCTCTGACCGGGGTGACGGTCATTTTGGTCGAGATGAACGGGCTCGGTCAGGCACGGGGCGGCGGTGAACAAGCGATCATTGACGTGCTCGAGAACGCCGGATTCATCGGACCGCTGTATTACAAATCACGCAATCGCCGATTCGTCGTCGCCCTGGAGCTTGCAGGAGAAGATGCGATATTCGTCGCGCGCGGGCGAGTAGATGCGCTTGCGGCGAACTTCGGAATCGCACTTAGCGCGCAATGTGAATGAGAAATCGGGATTTGCCCGGTTACCTACGGCGCGCTGGGACTACGGCGGTCCTGAATTCAATCGTCAGCGCGCTGACAGTCGTCCTGTTGTTGCCTCTGGTAATCAGGCAGGTCGGCCTCCCGGTCTACGGCCTGTGGGCAATGCTCAATTTGTTCGTAGGCCTCTCGAGCTTGCTCGACCTCGGGCTGACCAAGGCATTGATCGTCGGTCTCCGCCAGCGCGATTTCCCCCCCGGCGAGTTGGTGGCCAGTGCACTGATGCTCACAACCACGGGAGCCCTGCTGGTCGCCGCCCTGCTGATGTATGGACTCAGTCACGATTGGCCAATATATGGTCCTGCGGTCATGGCGCAGGGCGATCTCCGCTGGTGGTTGTCGGTCTGCGGTGTAATGGTAATTTTCGCGCAGTTGACGACGACAATTCTGCGCGGAGTGCTCGAAGCCGACTACAAATCGGACATCGTAAACATCGGCTTTGCGGCATTCACGGTGGTGTTCTATGCGGTCGCAGCAGGACTGGCGCTGGTCTCCAGGAATCCCCGGGTTCTGATAGGCGGCTCGACTGTGGTATACGCCGCGTTCCTCGTCATTCATTGGTTTCTTGCCCGCAGAGGCGCCTCAGCTGCGCTGTGCTTACCGTCAACGCGCGCGGCCCGATCGTTGCTGCATTATGGAATCGGCGCCTTTCTGTTCATCCTCCCCACCATCATCGTAGCTCCACTGTTTCAGTTTGGCCTCCAGCGCTATACCGTCGACGCGCGTCAATATGCCGTGTTCGACCTGGCCCTGCGCATATCGGGTCTCGCCGCAACCGCCTTATGCAGCATATCAACGCCCTTTTTCGCGTTGGTCGCGGGTTCGCCGGCGGAGAGATCCGTCGAGATGCGCGCGGCAGTCTGGCGGCACCTCCGCCTTTCCTTCATGCTCATGGCGCTGGGTTTGCTCGCGTACTGGTTTATCGGATCTTCAGCGCTTGCGCTGATTTTTCCCACGGCAGATACCGTGCTCTTCAGAACGACCGGCATTCTATTGAGTGGCGCCGCATTTCTTTCAGCCGTGGAACCAGCTACCCTGATGATGCTCGGTCTCGGCCGGCTGCGGGCCTTGGTCGCCGTGCGCATGTTAATGCTCGGAACCGCCATTATTGCGGTGCAGGCCTTGGCAGGACTGAAGGTCCTCGACCGTTTCGCCGCAAGCTTGGCCGTCGGCAACGCAATCGCGGCGCTGGCGACCCTCGGGCTGAATCGCCTCGAACGCTGGGGACGCGCCAGCGAGGTCCCACCGGCGGCAGGCGGACCGTGAAGCGCGCGCCCACTCCGTTCGCAAACGCAGGCATACGGGAAGTCCCCCGCGCATCTGCAGGCCGCATCAAGTCCCTCGATGCATGGCGCTTTATCGCCGTGAGCTTGGTGATCTTGAGTCACCTGCTGCTGCACTCGAACTTGAGCACCCTGGTGGACGCCGCTCCATATTTGCGGCGCCTTGGCAGGATCGGTGCGTTGGGCGTCGAAGTATTCTTCTTCATCAGCGGTTATGTGATCTGCGGCGGATTGATCCGCGAGACGCACGAGCGCGGCAAAGTATCGTTGGGTGCGTTCTTCGTGCGACGTGCGTTTCGCATTCTCCCGCCGCTCCTGATTTACTTGGCGGTCGTCGGTTTCGCTGGGTTGATCCGGCCGATACAACTGGTCATCAGTGCGCTGTTTCTCTGCAATGGGGCGGACCCGGAGGCGCGCTGTTCGTGGTGGGCGGCACACACTTGGAGCCTGGCGTATGAGGAACAGTTCTATCTGCTCTTTCCGCTGGTATTCATTGTGTTCGGATTCGCCGGCGCTCGCCGTAAACCAGTCCTGATTGGTCTCGCGTCCCTGATCGCGCTGTCGCTGATCGTGCGTGGAGTGTTTGGCGGATACGCGGCGGACTACGTCTTCAATGCCTCCTTCCTGCTGGTGGGCTGCGTAGCTGCGATGCTGCGGATCGAGCGGTTCAGGCTCACCGGCGGCGCTTGGCTGGGTCTGCTCTTGGGATTCCTGATCCCCTACATGCTGCTGCCGCATCCCTTGGAGCTGTATGCGGCATGCGTGATTCCGATTTGGGTCTTCTTGATCGTGCTCGGCGCCCCGTTGCAGACCGTCGCAGGGCGCCGAGTGTTCGAGAATCCTGCCCTCGTTTATATCGGGCGGATGTCCTACTCGGTCTATCTCTGGCAACAGCTGGCGACCGCCAAGTGGCCAGGCATGCGAGCCACGTTCTATTGGCCCCTCGTTGGAGGAGTATTTGTGCTGGCCTATTTGAGCTGGCAATGGATGGAACTCCCATTGATCCGCTTCGGCAGGCGATTGTCGTATGAGCACGAGCGGCATTCTTGATGGCGACGCCGCCGGACCGAGCGCGGCCGGCGGGACTCAGCCGGCCCTGAGTATCGTCATGCCCCTATACAACAAGGAGCATGAGATCTTGCGCTCCATCGGCTCGGTCGTGCGGCAGACCGTCGGCGGCTGGGAATTGATCGTCATCGATGACGGGTCGACCGATGCGAGTGCGCAGCGCGTCGAGCAAATAAACGATCCGCGGATCGCAATGTTCCGCCAGACCAACGCAGGCGTCGCGGCTGCCCGTAACGCCGGCGCGGCCCGTGCTCGCGCCAGATTTGTTGCCTTCCTCGATGCCGATGACGAATGGGACGAGGATATGGTGGCGACATTGCTCGGGCTGCAGAAGTCCCATCCCTCCGCGCGCGTGCTCGCGACGGGCTATCGAGTCCGGCATTTTCCCGACGCAGGCGTCGAGGCCGTCATTCGCGGTTTGGAGGCGAATTTCGAGACCGGCTTGCTCGACGACTATTTCTCCATCGCTGCGCAATCCGACCCTCCCATCACTTCCTCGTCCGTCGCCGTCGAGCGGGCTGCCCTGGATGCCGTCGGCGGGTTTCCGGTGGGTCTCGCCGCTGGGGAAGACCTGGTCACGTGGGCGAGACTCGCGGCTCGGTACCCCATCGCCTTTGCGAGAGGCGCTCACGCCACGTTCTGGGCACCGGCTGACACCACCAAGCGACCGGGACGCAGGCCGGCGGTGCCGGACAGGGTAGCCGCCGCATTGGCGAACCTCCACGTACCTGGGCGTGATCGATATCTCGCCCACTGGTACCGGATGCGCGGCGTCCACTATTTGCAATTGGAGGAGCCAGGAAACGCGCGACGCGAGTTCCGGCTCGCACTCCGCCGCAACCCGCGCGATCCGATGCTGTGGGCGCTGCTCGGCGTGGGTCTTTTGCCGGGCTTCGCGGGGCTGATCCTGTACAGAGCGTTCAAGGCCCGCCAGCGACGGAGAGCGCAGCCGGCAAACCCGGGCGAATCGTTGCCCTAGCAACCTCGGCGCGCCGGCGGTTGCTCCCGATTACATTCGGGTGTCACAATTGTGACGGACACTCATGGGTCCAGAGCCGCTGGCGCGCAGAGCACGCGAGACGGCCGTCTCGCGCGGCCGGTGGGCCGTGCCCTTATTTACCTTAATCGGATGAGAAGCAAGGCTCCATGGACATCGAACACCGCGACTTGAGCAGGCGAACGCTGCTGTCGCAGCTAGTGCCGAGCGCCGGCCTGTTGGCTGGGACGATGGGTGCTTCCGCGGCGGCGGTGCCGCCCCGCGTTTCCGCCGACGACGGCTGGTACGACGCCCGGCGGGATTTCAATGCAGCTGGAGATGGCACCGTCGACGATACGACGGCATTGCAGTCGGCGATTGATGCGGCCGCCAAGGCCGTGCGGCCCGTCCGCCTGCCGCCGGGAACCTACAAGATTACTGCACCGCTGGTGATCCCGCCCAACACGATGCTGGTCGGCTCGGCCCCAGGCCTCGGCTTCGGCTGTCGAATCGAGCCAAACAGTTGCCCCGCGTTCATCGTAGGCGGCAAATCGCAGAGTTTCCAATGCTCAATCGAAAACATCCTGATTTGGCCGAACGGCCGCGCACCTGAATTCATCATATCGATCGACAACAGCTACTCCATCACGTTTCGAAACATCCGGATCCACGATGCGCAGGATCAAATCGCGCGTGCAGCCCTTTTGCTTCTCGGTGGCGCGGGTACGGGAGGCCATGGCGGGTCGAGCAACATCGTCTGGGATAACCTGATCATCCGTAACGACGCCGGTCAGCCGCGGGTTGCCATCCTTGCCACCAAGGGGTGCGGGTCGCATCGCTTCATCGCGCCCGATCTGGAAAATTACCAGGTACTTCTGGAATGGCAGGGTGGCCAAATCGACCTGGTCTGTCCGTATACGGAGCGGGCCGGCAGGTTCGCGGTGAACTGCAATACCGACGCCGGCGATGAACTGGCCTACCTGAATACGTTCGGCGGGGCGATTGCCGCCGCGAGATCCGGCGTCGCCTGCGCAATCTGGTCGACGACGAAACGATTCAATTCCTTTGGGACACTGTGGGGGACCGATGCCGAACTGTCCGCCTACGTGTATTCCCTGCCCGCCGCCGCCGTCAATTTTCATGGGATCGTACCGACGCCCGGCACCGCCGGCAAATTTGCAGGCGTCGCCGGTTGGCGGCGTTTCGTCAACTTTCCGCAGCAAGTGCTCAGGAGGTCGCGCGCGATGGAACTGGCCATACCTGCCCACGGCCGGACCACGGCGGAGATAGAGGTGCCTGGCGTCACCGTCAGCGAATACTGGGCACGCGTAATGGTCAATGCCGACCCCGGCGGCGCGCAACTGAATGCGTTTGTCAGCGCCGCAGATATCACGACAATCGTTGCGGAGAATATGGGCGAGAAGCCGGTGCGGATCAGCGGCGTGTTTTCGGTGGAGTGCGGACTTGCGTAACGGCTCAATGGCGTCGGAACTTCCGCCGAAGGCTCGCGCATGTTTGCGGTGACTGCGCTCCTGGTCTTGGTGCTGTTTGCATTGGCAGCGGTTTCCCCGCAGACCTTCGTCTATTTCTGCCTGTGGGTTCTGACGATTCCCTATTGGTGGAACTTCGACGTCCAGATCACATTCAGCACGCCGCTGGGCCCCATGAATCTCATCGCGATGCAGCTGTTCGGATTCCTGGGCGCCTGTTTTGCCATCGTCGTACGGCAGATAGATCGCGTCTTCGAGGAGATCAAGCTTTACCGATGGCACCTGATTTTCATCGGGTTTTGCCTGCTGTCACTGATTTACGCGCCTAGTCCGGCATATGGTATTCGGACGCTCGCGAAGCTGCTCGGGCCACCCATGTTCATGATCGTCGTCCTGCTGACGATCAAGTCGCCGGAGGAGCTTCGCCGGGCGCAAAATGCCATTCTGGGCAGCGGCGTCATCATCCTGGCCTTGGCGCTCATTGCAAAGGCTTTGGGTGCCAGGGCCGTCCCTGAGCAGGGGCTTGCCACAATAGGACCACCCGGCATGGGTCCGGCTGTTTTTTGCGCCCATATGCTTCCGGTGTCGATGCTGGCGTTTGCCGCCTATTTGTGCGAACGGAAGATGAAGTATCTCGTTCTGACGGTCGCGTTCGCGATTTCCATCGCCGTAGCCCTGCAGCGAACGAGCGCCGGCGCGTTGTTCCTCGGCTTTTCGCTCATTGCATTTTTTGCAACGCGCGGCATTGCGCGGCTGGTGCTGCCGGTCGCCGGGGTGATGGGACTGCCCGTTCTGCTCGTATTCAACGATGCATTCAGAAAGCGCATGTTCTTTCAGGACAAGAGTTCCCAGGACATCATCGCGGATCCGACGAGCGCGCTGCAGTCGGTCGACGCCTCTGGCCGATTCGCCCTCTGGGACCGCGTGCTTCGGCGGTTCTTCGACCCGCATCCGATCGTGGGATCGGGAATAGGCTCCACCCAGGACCTGCTCTACAGCGCGAACAGGGGTCAGGGCGTCGTGCACTCCGAATATGTGAGATTGCTTTGCGAGGTTGGGCTCCTGGGCCTGTCGCTATTTGTCGCGGCAGCCGTCGCCTACCTATTGATCATCAAGAATTGCGTAGCACACGCCAACGGCGCCTCGCAACGAACACCGGCGCTGGCCGCGCTGGGCAGTCTCGTCGCCTACTTGATCTACTTCGCAACCGACAACGGGATCGACTACGTCAGCCAGATCGGGATTTACGTATTCGCACTGATTGCCGTCGCGGTGAACGCCGGCCGGCTGGCTTCGGTGCCGTCGCCGAGCCGTGCGGAACCGGTCGTCGCCGATGCGCGGCCGTTTCCGAATCTGATGCGCTAGTTGATCCTCATCGACGGCCGGGACTACGTTTCACGCCAGACGCATCTCGCCACGAGCATATTCTTCGATGACATCCGAATATATCTTCACGAGCTGCTCGTAGTTCTTTTCCTCGGTCAGGCTCGCATCGAAGTAAGCGCGCGCGCGGGCACGCATTCTCCGGAGTTCTTGCGGATCGTTGAGCATGCGTTGTGCTGTGTCGGCCAGAGAATCCGGGTCGCCGGCCGTGAACTTTCGGCCCGTTACGCCCTCCTCGACCAGCTCATTCAGGCTGCCGATTCGTGAGGCCAGCACGGGCGTGCCACAAGCATACGACTCTGCGATCACCATCGGAAACCCTTCGTAGCACTCCGAGGGAATTATCATGAATTCCGCGTCCGCGATACTCTGCAGCACCACGTTCTTGGGTTGCCGACCCGCAAATTCGATGTTCAGCCCTTCGCTCCTTGCCAACGACTCGAGCTTCGGCCGGAGCGCGCCGTCGCCCAGAATCCGCAGCTTGAAATGCGGGAAACGGCGCCACGCCTTGATGAGCGTTTCCGCCCCCTTTTCTTCCAAGAGCCTGCCCACGAATATCGCGTACTGGCCGCCGCCCTTGCCTTCGGCCGGCGGATTGGAGATGAAGTTCGGCTTGATCACCACCTTGTCGCCCGGGATCCCGCCTTTCATGATCTTGTCCCGGGCAAATTTCGTAAGTGCGACATAGCGCGTGATTCCGCGCGAGTAGGTGCCCAGGGATCGGTGCACGGTCAGCATGGTGGCGAGCGTCACCGTGGCACCCAATGAATTGCGATAACATCGGTGCCGCACGGACTGCCACAGGCTGCGGTCGACGCAGTCCTCGCAGGGCTTCCCGTCACGCAGAAACAGCGATCCGGGGCAGAAGAACCTGAAATTGTGGAGCGTTTGTACGACGGGCACCTGCGCCCGCCGGCATGCGCCATATACGCTGGGCGAAAGCATGGCGAAGGTGTTGTGGACGTGGACCAGGTCCGGGCGCACGATTTTTAGAGCGTCTGCCAGTTGCCGGCGGGAACGCCGGGACCAGATGGTGTTGGCGACGAGTTTCGACTTCGCGGCCACGGACGACTCGTCGATATCGTCATTGCATCGCAAGAACGTCGCCACTTCGACTCCATGAGCCTCGAGCATGCGCCGTTCGTTTTCAACGGCCTCATCCTCTCCACTTGGGGCCGACGTGCGGTACTTGTTATGGACCAGAAGCACTCTCATGAGATTGAAACCCATAGCCAATCGCCAATGCGGCCAAGCGTGGCATCGTCAGTACCACCGCAAGGATCGAGTCAACACGGCGCCGATCTGACTGGAGCCGTCTTTTGCGCATGAGATGCCGCAATTGCTTTCGACCGATATAATGCGCTTCCGCGCTGCTCGGCTGTCGACGGCTTGGGTTGGTATACAGGATCACCGTTTCAATATTGTTGCAGGAGCTGATGCGGATGCCGGGATCTCGATTGCTGGGGGTTCGTATTTGCTCACGACCGTTGCCGGATCTCGTTTTGGATGCCAAGGCAGCCATTGCCCGGCGGACCGATTCGTTCATCTTCGCCTGCGCGAATCCTCACTCCCTGATAGTCGCGCAAACGGACGACGAATTTCGCAATGCGCTCAACCGTGCGAGCGCTGTAGTCGCGGACGGAGTCGGCTGCCTATGGGCCGCCCGGCTGACGGGTGCGGTCATGGGTCCTCGCATCACGGGAACCGATTTTTTCCTCGCGACGATGGGAGCGTTGAACCAAAGCGGAGGGCGCGCATTCTTCTTCGGCTCCCGGCCCGAGGTTCTCGCGGTACTCAAAGAACGCTGTGCGCGAGAGTTCACCCGAGTCGAGGTCGGCGTACTATCGCCGCCTTTCGGCATCTGGCCGGATGAGAGGAATCGGGAGATGAGCGACTGCATCCGTAATTTCAATCCCGATGTCCTGTGGGTGGGCATGACCGCGCCCAAGCAGGAGAAATGGGCAGCCGCGAATTCCCGCGATCTTCAGGTTCCCGTCATCGGCTCGATAGGCGCGGTATTCGACTATTACGCGGGCTTTACCAAGCGCGCCCCGCAGTGGATCTGCAATCTGGGCCTCGAGTGGCTCTACCGCCTGCCGCGGGAGCCCAAGCGGCTCTGGCGACGTACGTTCGTTTCCGGGCCGCTGTTCTTCTGGTCGGTCGTGCGCGAGCGCTTCGCACGGCAACATGACTGAGGCGCGAGTCTGTCGCGTAGCGCTGGTCACCAATAATCCGGCGCCGTACCGGATTCCCATCTATAACGCCATTGACCCCGAAACGGGCATCGATTTGCACCTGGTATTCTGCACCGCCAGGGAACCCGGTCGAGAGTGGAATCTCCCGGCGCTCGATCGGCCGCAACATTACTTGATGGAACATTTTCTCGATTTTCGCGGCAATGTCATCCACGCCAATCTCGACGTGTTTCGCTGTCTACGGGAAATCGAACCCGACGTGGTGATCACCACCGGGTTCAACCCAACTCAACTATTGGCCTTCGCGTATGCACGGCGCCGGGGATGCGCACATGTCCCGATGACGGACGGAACCGTACTCTCGGAAAGGAAGCTCTCGTGGCTGCACCGATTGATCCGGCGGTTCGTGTTCGGGCGCAGCCAGGCCTTCGTCGCGGCCGCGCGGGCGGGTCTCGACATCTATCGAACCTACGGGTGTCCCGAAGACAGCTTGTTCCAGTCCGCGCTGTGTGTGGACAACGCCGCCTTTGCGAGACATGCCGGGGCCGCCAAGCGCTTTGACTTGATCTTCTGCGGCCGCATCGTCGCCGTCAAGAATCCCTTGTTCGCCTTGCAGGTCGCCCAGGCGATTTCGAGGCTCGTTGGCCGAAGCGTCTCCATTTGCTTCGTGGGCTCGGGGCCGCTCGAGAAAGCCGTTCGCAGCAGCGCAGCGGCGATGAGCGAAATCGAGGTGAGTTTCCTGGGATTTGCGGCTCAGGAGGAACTTCCGCAGCGGTATGGCGAGTGCCGGGTTCTTCTGCTGCCGTCGCACTGGGATCCCTGGGGCGTCGTCGCCAACGAGGCGTGTGCGGCGGGCGTCCCGGTGATTTCCTCGCCGTTCGCCGGCGTCGCCGGAGAGTTGGTAAAGGACGGAATAACAGGCTTTGTAAGAGCGCTGGAAGTCGATGCCTGGGCGGACGTCGCGGCGCAACTGCTTCAGGACAACGAGCTCTACCGGCGCATGTCGGAAGCGGCCCGCTCGCTGGCCGCTTCCGAGTTCACCTTCGACGGCGCGGCCCGCGGCCTCGTCGCCGCGATCAGGCACGCCGCCGCTCAAGGACGCCGCGCACCGTAGGGCCGGCTCAAGGGTTCGCCGATGAAGAGACCCTGCCCCGGCATCTGCACGCTCTTCCAGTACGACTCGATCAGGGTCTCACCATGGGTGTAGTGCTCGAACAGAACCAGCGGGTTGGGGAATTTCTCCACAAAGCTGCACGGCTCCGAGACCGTACCGTAGGTTGCGGTTGCGCCCTGTTTGAGCCATGCGATCGCCGGCATCTGGCTGGTCCCATCGAGTTCGCCGCCCTTCGATGTCAAATGATCCGCCACCGCGCCGTCGCGAAAATGCAGCCGAGGCAATTCCCCGACATGCGTGACGCCGGTGAAGTATCCAATGGCGTCCGTGACATCACGGTTGACCGGGGTCGATAGCTCCAGTACCCGCATCCGATGCGCGAGCATGAGCTCAACCGCCGCGTAGCCGGCGGCGCGCGCATTTCGGTTCGGATCGCTCGTCCGAACCAGATACAAGGTTCCCGGCAAAGCAGTCGCATCCGCCGCGATACCCCGCCGAATCAGCTCACGGGCAAGACCCTCGTCATCGGAGGGCAACAACATGGCCGGCCACCATCCCACCGTGTCGACGGGAAGCCACCCGTCGGAATCGAATAGCGGGCTCATGGGAGTCTTGGTGCACCCGAGCGCGCAAAACTCTGATCGGTAGCCGGCCGCAAAGGCTGAGGTGACCGACATGCAGCCGACCGCATACGGCTTGGACCAGACCAACACCAGCGACTGAATGGTGGTCGGCAACCGGTCGAGGGCCTGTTGCCGAATGGGTGCGAAGGCCTCCGGGGAAATTACATCGACGTTCGGAAGATGTATGCCCAGCACGTTGGCAGGCGGAATTTCCCGCTGGGCGGCGTAGTACAGCGCCACCTCGCGGCTGTTGGAAACATCGATGTTGTAGAGCACGCCGAGCCTCGCGGCGCTCAATTCTTGCGCATGCGCGGACCCAATCAACAGCAGGGCCACGCCCAGAGACCGCAGGGCGCGGAGCATCAGGACCTACGCGTGGCCTTCGAGCAGATCGTCGCGCCCGGCAATCCGGCCGTCATCGGCGGAGGTGGGTGCTCCCTGCTCCTCATCCTCCTCCTCATCCGCCGATTCATCGGACGGAATATCCACGACCTCGCCGAAGAGGGGGCTCGCTTTGCCGCTGCTGCGATCCTTCAGCACCTTGAGGCACAGCGCCGAGCTGACGCGTTGGCGGCCTTCGGCAAACGCGTAAACGAGGGACAAATCGCACAGCTGATTCATCAAGCGCGGAATGCCGCCGCTGCGCTCGTGAATGAAATCGATCGCCCTGTCCTGAAAGATCGAATCGCTGCCGCCCGCCACGGTCAACCGGTGCCGGACGTAGGCGTGCGTCTCGCGCCGTGTCAGGGCTTGCAGGTGAAAATCCACGGTCACGCGCTGTGCGAACTGCTTTAATTCCGGCCGCTCCATCTTCTGGCGAAGCTCGGGCTGCCCTACCAAGAGCGTCTGGACTGCGACATCCTCCTCCGAGTTCACGTTCGACAACAGACGGAGCTCCTCGAGCGTACGGACGGACAGATTCTGTGCTTCGTCGAAAATGAGGAGCGTGCGTCGTCCCTGGCCGTATTCCTCGATGAAGAACTCGTTCAACGCCTCGAACTGTGCAATGTCGCTGGTATCCCGGGGTGTGATCCCGAGGGCCGACAGAGTCCACGGATGAATCGACCGAAACCGCCCATGGGTGTTGCTGATCAAACCCACCGTCACGGCGTCGCCCAGCCTGCGAATCAGGTGGCGGACCAACGTGGTCTTGCCGGAGCCGATCTCGCCCGTGAGCATGCAGAATGTGGCCTGCGACTCAAGGGCATATTCCAGCATCGTGAACGCCGCGGCGTGCTGTTCGGAGGAGTACAGAAACGCCGGATCCGGATTCATCGCGAACGGCTTGCACTTGAAGTTGAAGTGGTTCAGATACATGGATGCACTCTAACCGGGAACGGATGATGCGTCCGTCGCACGATTCAAGACGGTGCCGACGATTGGCGTCTTTCTAAGCAATTCCATACATCGCACGAGATCTTCGCGGCGCGTCGCGCCCTCGGCTGCCACCACCAGCCCGCACTCAACGAGCGGCAGGAACGCGAGCGCATCATCCGCCACCAAAACCGGCGGCAGATCGAAAATCAGGATGCGGTCGGGGTATCGGCTGCGCAGTTCCGCAACGAGCTCCCGGCACCGTGGACCGGTCAGAGCCTCGGAAGAGTTACCCATGGCCGCCCGCGCGGGCAGGATGACCAATCGGTCGAAGCCATCCGGATGATAGAGACAGTCCTCGAGGCGGGCGCCTCCGCACAGAACATCATCCGCACCCATCTCGGGGCTCAGCCCCAGCTTCTCGCCCACCATCGGCTGTTTCATGTCGAAGTCGACGACGAGAGCGGTATGCCTGTGATCGCTGGCGAGGCTGATCGCGAGGTTGATGGCCATCGTGGTCTTGCCGTCCTCCTTGCACGGGCTCAGTATCGCCAGCGATCTCCAGCCGTGCTCCCCCAGCCGCTGCAGGACTTGCGTGCGCAGCATTCGAAAGGCCTGCGCGACGGGATCGGCGCTCGAGGGACTGATGATGCGATGCGATTCGAGCAACGATTCCGGCGGGGTAAACGTCCGCGTTTTCGTGTACTGGATCGCCGTCGGATATCGCGTGGTGACCTTCGACGGGGACGCGGGAGAAATGTCATCCGCCGGGCGGGCAGGTGAATTTCGCTCCTGCCGCGCGAGATCGAGTGCTTTGCGGATACGGTCCATGCGTCAGACACCGAACCGGCGCAAGAGGCTGAGCCAGAGCACGTCGAGCGGCCGCACCAGGAAATGCACGGCGGCCGCGAACACGATGGTCCCCGCGATGGCGCCCTGCCAGGAATAGCGGACGACGCGCCTATGCCTCTCCCGGTCGGCCCGGGTGACGATCCTCGGAATCGCGGCGAGCGGCGGCACGGAGAGCAACGCGCGCACGTCCTGGACGCCGCGCACGGACGCATCGAAGTTGTCGCGCAGTATCGCGGCCAACAGGCCTCCGCCCAGGCTGAGTACCAGCCCCAGGCAGAGAATCAAGACCCGGTTGGGGCTGATGGGCTTCTCAGGCGGCAGCGGCGGCTCGATCATGGTGAAGCGCTCGCCTTTGTGCTCCGTTTCCAGATTCTGGGAGACTTGGACCTCGGTCTGCTTCGAGCGGATCTCCTGGTATTTCAACTGGGCAAGCTCGAGTTCGCGGGCCAATTCACGATAGGTGCGTTCGACGCCGGGCGTCTGCGCCAGCCTGCGCTCGTAATCCTCGAGTTTGGCGCGCAGTTCGTCGCGCTTGGCCACCACGCTCTCGCGCTCCACGTTGAGCGAATCGAGCTGCCCCTTCACCTGAATGTAAGCGGGATTGTCGGCATGCGCATGTTCCCGGTCGAGCGCGCCCGACGCCGGCGCGGCCGCCACCTGTTTCTGCAACTCGTTGACCAGACGCGTCAACCGCAGGACATCGGGGTGATCCGGAGAGTATTTCTCCTGCGCCACGGCCAACTGGTCCCTGGCCGCCGTCAACCGTCGCGCCACATCGCTGGTATTGTCGTCGGAGGTCACCTCCTTCTCGAGCCCGTCGACCTCACGCTGGGTCTTGATGATGTCCGGATGCTCCGGCGCGTAACGGGCCTTGTATTCCGCCAGCTGCGACTTGAGCGCCTTGAGCCGGTCCTGCGTGCTGAGAATTCTTTGCCCCGAGTCGGACATCACGGTCGAACTCGGGGCGATCTGCGCGAGCTGCGCCACGAGGAGCACTTTCTGCGAATCGATGGCGCCGATCCGGTTCTCCGCGTCGCGAAGATCCTGCTCCGTACGGTCGCTGATCTGGTGATTGAGCTGCGAGAGTTCGGGCAGGCGCTCCTCGTTCTTCTGCTTGAACTCCGACAGATTCCTGTCGAGTTCGAGGATCTTCGCCTGCTGCCGATCGGCCTCTTCCGAGAAGAACGTGGAGGTTTGTGAGGCCCGTTGGCTCCTGGAGGTGAGATTCTCGTTCAAATAGAGCGTGGTCAGTTCGTCCGCCACCTTGAGCGCGAGGTCCGGCGACTCGTTCTGGTAGGATACGCTGAACGCGATCGTGGCGTGCGTCGGCACGCCGCTGCGCGGATCGATCACGTCGGCGCTGATCATCTTCATCGCGATATCGTCCCTCATCCTCTTCAAGAGCTCCTCGCGCGGCTTGCTGTAGCGGATGTCGGGATACAACTTGTATCGATCGATCAACGTGACCAGGTTCTGCGTGGTCATCACCCGTTGGCTGATGATCTGCACGCGCTGATCGGCAAATGAGGTGACCGCGGAGCGCACCAGATCCTGGGGAATTTCCTGCTGCTCGATCAGGATGGTCGCCGACGATTGGTAGGTCGGCGGCCAAAGTACGCCGACCGCGATCGTCACGGCCAGGAGGATCCCCGCCACGGCAAAGAACAGGCCGCGGTATCGCAGAATCCCTCGCAGCTTCTCGCGAATATCGACACCCGGCGCCGATGGGACGGTGGCTGGCGTGGCACTCATCTACAGGTCGGTCCTCAGGAATTGCCGAAATATGCTCAGGTTGACGCCGTTCGACGAGGCATCGACGGTCGGGGGTCCGTAGTGCTGCGTGATCCTGCTGGCCTGCAAGGACACTACCCATTGCTCGGTCCAGTGCCAGTTGACGGTGAACAGCGAGTTCAGATACCGAGCGTCGAACACCTCGCCTCTGAATTCCGGTGTCTGCGCCTGCTGCCACGTGCTGGTCAGCACGTAGTCCCAGCGATCGGATTGCTTGTACGCGGCGCCGAGAGTGATCGCATCCTGACGCGACAAGAACGCAAATCCCGTGGGTTGCAGCAGCCGCGAAGCGCCGGCTGCGAGGGTGAATTTCTCGCCCTGCCGCGATAGATTGACCGAGTAGGTCGCCGCATCCTGATTGGTCGTGTACGTTCCCGCGTAGAAGTTGTAGGTAAAGATCGTGAAATAGATTTTTTCGCTGTTCACCGACCGTGAATAGCCGGCGTTCGCCGTCAATTTCCAGATCTCGCTCAATTGGCGAACGTAACCGAGCTGGAAATTATCGGACTTGCTCTCGCTGATTCCATTGAGCGATTGATAGCGCGTTGCGCTGCCGTTCACTTGAAGCGTGTCCCGTTCGGTGAGCGAATAGGACACCGTCGGGCCCGCCGTGATGTAGCGATAGTCGACCAGACCGGTCTCGTTCGCGGATTGATCGTAATGCACCTCACTCCAGCTGGCGTCGAGCGCGATTTGGCTGCGTTCCGTGATCGAACGGGTCCAGTCAGCCGATGTGGCGTCAGAGTCGCGCCGAACCCCGATGCCCCTGTCCAGCCCACCGGCAAAATAAAGCGAAGAGTCTCGCGCCACCTCGCCCTGCAGCGTGGCCGTGCCCAGATCACTGCTGTATTGCAGGCTCGAATCGAGGTGCGCGTAGTTCGACGCGAGGGAATAATATCCTCGTTCGTTGCCCAGGCGCCCGTTCGGTCGCACCAGGAACTCGAAGCCGTCCGTATCGTAGGTCACGGGCAGATCAAGCAGGGCGGCGATATTCTCGGTCCCGGTTGCCCCGGTGCTGGCGAGGGTCGGATTGCTGTAATAATAGCCGGTGACGCCCAGGCGCGGTGTGATGGCCCAGGGGTCGGCATGGACCCGTCCCGCGGAAATGGCGCAATCGAGGGTCATGAGGATCAGTAATCGCCGCCTCACGGCACGATTACCGTGTCTCCGCTGTTCAAGAGAACGTTTTGCTCGAGGTGGCGCCCCTTGGCCACGTCGTTGTAGCGGAAGCGGTACGACACTTGGCGCAGCCCGTCACGGTGCAGGACGCGAATATGGTTGTTGCTCGCAAAGGGCGTCAGACCGCCCGCCATGCTGATGGCTTGCAGGACGTCGATGGGACGGAGCAGCGGAAAATCGCCGGGATGATTCACCTTGCCGATGACGAACACCCGGTTGCCGTTTGGCGCCTTGACGGAAACGGTGACCACCGCGTCGGGAATCAATTTTTGGACGCGATTTTCCAGCTCGACGCGCAACTGATCGGTGGTCAACCCCGCTGCCTGCATGTCGCCCGCGAGGGCGAATGAAATGCCGCCGTCGGGCCGGATGAGCACCTCGCTTTGGAGATCCGTCTCCTTCCACACCACCACCTGCAGCAAGTCGCCCGGCTGCAGGCGATAGCCTTCGGAAACTACGGCCTCAGCGCCACGCGCGCCGGCCCCTACCGTCAAACACAGCAACAAAAGCGCGGCCGCACGCATCATTGAGCAGGATCCTTTATTGCGGCGCAACAAGAGGCCGCTTTTTGAAATTGAACGACATGCAGTGTAGGGAGCGTATGTGAGAGTTTCATTGCAGATGTGTACAAACGACCGACGAATGTCTGCATGGCCGGCCGTGTTAAGTAATGAGCGTGCCACTCGATCTTGCATCATCCCGATGGGTCGGGGCGCCCTTGGAGTTCTGGCCGCCGCCCGCCGGCGGCCAGATCCTGCGTTACCGAATGCAACTCATGCGGTTTGAATGTCGCTCGTGATGGAAGACTGCGCATGGGCATCGCCGGCGCGCGTCCGCCTCTGCCAGACGAGCAGTCCAAGACCGGAGAGCAGCAGCGCGACGGAGGTCGGAAGCGGTACCTGGCTGCCGGCGCTGGGCGAGAACTGAACTTCCAGGGAATACACGCCCGCGTCCAGCGGACCCTGCGCCGTGCCGAACCACTGGGTATACACATTGCCCGCGGCCACTTTGAAGCTGGACGTCCCCGCTCCCATTTCCGGGCCCGCGGCGCCGCTCGCCGAGGTCACGAGCATGTTGAGGCTGGCCAGTTGCTGCGGCCAGGCGACGTTGCCCAGAGTTACGGTCAGGGTACCGGCTGTCGGCAAGCTGAACGATTCGCTGAAGGACTGCGTGCCCTGCATGAAGCCCACGCCGTCGTACAGCACTTGACTGGCCTCGGCCTGGGTGGAGGCAAGCGACAGACCGCCAACAGCAGCCAGGGTCGTTAGAACAAAATTGCGAATTCTCATTTCCATTCCTCTCGATACTTGGATTTTGGGGGGTGAGGCTCTCAAGCCGCGGGCCGGTGATCGGCGTCGGACACGGGTGCAGGGCTTTCGGCCTGGCGCGGCTCCTCGCTCCGATACACGTATTTGTCGTACAGATAATTTCGCAGCGAACGCCCGTTGCCCGGGGACTCGTGCGGCACGACCGTGCCGTCCTGCATCCGCATGACCAGGTACTGCTCCCGGAAGCCGCTCATCGCGAGCAGCGCAATGTCGTCGCGGTCGACCCGGGTGCTGGCTCCGGCCGCTTCGTTGATGATGGTCTCGAGCCGAAAGGCATCCAGTTCGAAGTAGCGGATCAGTTCATCGCCGGATTCCACCAGCACCGGCACCAGATTCCTGCCCCTGATCGCGTCGTCGCACAGAGGCGCCATGCGGTTGAGCATGGATTTGACTGCAAAACGAATGATGTCGGAGTCGCGAACGCCCAAGCGCTGTGCGATGCGCTTGATGTTCCGGACATCCCCTTCGCCGAGCCGAATCGACACGGCTTGCTTTCTTTGATCGACCACTTCGACTCCTTCAAGGAACGAGAGTTGAGACAGAACCCAAGAAATCGTAGGTCAAACGTGTAACGTCAGCGTGGCATTCATGTGACAGGTTTCACACTTTTCGTGGCGCCGACGTTCACATTATGTCAACCCTATGGCTGACGATCGGCACCCAAAAAACAATGGATTGCCGTCAATTGCTCACTATTTGGATGCGATTCGTGGGGAATGCCGATGTGGCCGCGCGATGCACAGCGCCGTCATGGCCATGACAAAACGCCGCTCGAGCCGCTGACGCGGCGCAGACTCAACGAGGGATCGCGGAATTTCTCGACGCGCGCTTGCGAATCAGCGGATCGCGGACACCTTCAAGGGGCCCTTGGGCTCGGCGCGCCGCTCGCGCTCGCACAGCGTCAGGTACGCGGATTCCAGGTGTTGCCGGTACAGATCCGTATCGAACACCGGGCAGGCGGCTCTTTGCTGGGCAAGCTTTTCGCGGACCTCGGCGATCCGCGCCGGCGAATGCACGAACGCCAGAGCCCGCTCGGCATACTCATCGAGGTTCTGGGTCACGAGCTCCGGCGCGCCTAAGCCGGTCAGAAGGCTTGCCGCAACGCGCGTGGCAAAGGCGCCGCCCGTGCACGTGAGGACCGGGAGACCCGCCCATAGCGCATCGCGGGAGGTGGCATGCGCACCATACGGCAATGTGTCCAGGAACAGATCGGCTTGACGGTAGCGCGCCAGATGCGCGTCCATCGAGGCGACCCGGGATGCAAACACCAGCCGATCCGGGTCCACGCCTCGGGTGCGCGCCTCGCGCGCGAGATTCGTGCGCACGGCGCCCTCCCCGGCGCGCAACCACAGCACACTGCCCGACGTTTCCCGGAGCAGCTTCATCCAGATATCGAACATTTGCGGATTGATCTTGTAGGTGTTGTTGAATGCGCAGAACACGATGCCGTCCGGCGGGAGACCGAGATCACTGCGCCGCGGCGTCTC
>Ga0182030_10005882_pt1 | contig 25971 bp, 27 predicted proteins | sample 812S3MmetaG_FD_121299 | JGI IMG/M metagenome (GOLD analysis project Ga0182030, IMG submission 121299) | Permafrost microbial communities from Stordalen Mire, Sweden - 812S3M metaG (Illumina Assembly) | ecosystem: Environmental > Terrestrial > Soil > Wetlands > Permafrost | place: Sweden...
CACGAACGCAACGACGCCGAAGCCCAGGTTGAACCAGAAGATGGCCCGCCAGCTGGAGAACCCGACCAATGCGCCCCCGATGACCGGTCCGAGGGCAAGCGCGAGGCCCGACACGGCCGCCCACACGCCCAGCGCGTCGGCACGGGTCTCCCGGTCGGGGTACACATGCCGGATGATGGAGAGAGTCCCGGGCTCGCTGGCGGCGGCGCCAACGCCCATGATGACGCGGCCGGCGATCAACCAGTCAACGTTGCTCGCCAATGCCGCCACGACGGACCCCACGCAGAAGATGGCGACCCCGGCGAGCATGATGCGCTTCCGGCCCAGGATGTCGCCCAGCATCCCGGCCGCCAGCATGAAGCTGGCGAAGGTGAGGGCGTAACCGTTGACGACCCACTGCAGGGAGGTGACGCCGGCGTGCAGATCACTCTGGACGTTGGCCAGCCCCACGCTGACGATCGTGTTGTCGAGAAAGGTCAGGAACAGGACGGCGCACAGAGTCGCCAGCGCGACCGCCTGCGCCGGTGAGCCCAATCCCCCCTTCTTGACGTCGAACCCGGAGGGCGCTCCCCCGGCGCCCAGGGCCTGCCCGGTTCCCTGGGTCACCCGCGAGCGCTTGTTCGTTGCAATCGGACTTCGGGCTGCCCGGTCACCAAGTGCACGCATCGGAGTTTTGCGTACCCACAACGCGGGTAAGGGAACCCCAACGGGGTGCCACCGGGCGCGCGTGAGAGCGAGCGCGTTCGAGTGCGGCACCCCTCGGACGCGTTCTGTTCGAGGCGTGGAGGCTCGCGGTGGGATTGAGGACGGCGGATGGGGTCAGAGGCCTCGGGCACGAGTGGGGCTGGCACCGATGAGCACGTCACAGGACCTGGCCCCCTTCCTCGACCGGGTGGACTACCCACTCTACGTAGTAACGGTCCGAGCCCCTGACGCCGAGATGAGCGGCTGCCTGGCCGGCTTCGTGACCCAGTGCAGCATCGACCCCCCGAACTTCCTCGTGTGCGTCTCGAAGGTGAACCACACCCTCTCCGTGGCCGAGCGATCCTCGGGCATGGGGCTCCACCTGCTCGGAGCGGACCAGGTGGACCTGGCACGCCTGTTCGGAGAGGAGTCGGGCGACCGGGTCGACAAGTTCGCCTCGGTCGACTGGCGGCTCGGCTCCACCGGGGCGCCCCTGCTGGTGGAGTCCGCCGTGGGACTGGAAGGCCAGATCCTGGGGCACTTCTCGGTCGGGGACCACGAAGCATTCTTGATGAGGGCGGTGCGGGCGGTGGCGGGCGGGCACGGAGGCATCCTTACCTACCGCACGGCGCCACCGCTGCACCCGGGGCACCCCGCGTAGCACCGGGTGCCCACCGCAGCGACCGCAGTCAGCCGCTCTGCACCGATGCCACCAGCTCGGCGATCCGGTCCATGGAGTCGATGATCCCCTCCTCCATGCCGTTGGCGACGTGCATGTCGCGGGCCTCTACCGAGTCGTGCCGCGTCGTGGTCGTCATCATCGTCCCACCCTCGACCGGCTCGAGCACCAGAGCCTCGACGGCCCCGTGCTCGGGGGCACCCTCCCAGACGAACGCCTGTCAAGGCGGATCAGGCGTGGGCCTCCCAGAAGTCCCGGAGCAACGCGACGAGGTCGGCCGCCCGCTCGTCGGGCCAGAACAGCATCGCATCGGGGACGAGCGTGACCCGCTCGACGCCCGGGATCATCTCGCGCAGGCGCTCGGCCCACGACGGCTCGAAGAACACGTCGGCCGTGCCCCAGGCCACCTGGGCCGGAGCATCGAGCTCGGCGAGCAACGGCTCCACCGCGATGAGCTCGGCCGAGGACGACGCGGTGAGGAAGCGCTCGAGCCCCCTGCCCTGGTCGGGCACGAACGGGCCGAGATAGCTCGCGAGGAGATCGTCACCGAGGCGGTCCGGCTGGGCGTACCCCTGTGCGAACCCGATCTCGGAGCGGGCCACCGCCAGGTCGCCGGCCATGGCCGCCACCATCGGGCCCAGCTCACCCGCCTCGGCCAGCGCGACGAAGGGCTTGAACTGCTCGGGAGGGAAGTTGTCGTGCACGTCGCAGTTGGTGAGCGTCAGCGTGCGGATGCGGTGGGGGAACCGGGCCGCGAAGACCTGCGCCACCGCGCCACCGGTGTCGTTGGCGACGACATCGACCTGCTCGAGGCGGAGCTGCTCGCAGAGCTCGTCGAGCATGGCGGCGAGGCCGTTGAGCGAGAGGCCAGCCGGGGCGCCGTCCCCGTCCGGCGCCGGTGTGGCGCCGTGGGCCGGCAGGTCCGGGGCGATGCAGCGGCGGGCGTCGGCGACGTCCCAGATGACGTTGCGCCAGAGGTCGGCGTTGACGAGCACGCCGTGGACGAAGAGGGCCGCCGGTGCTCCCCCGTCGCCCTGGTCGACGTAGGCCACGTCGCCCCCGCTGAGGCGGATCGACCGGCGCGGCAGCAGCGTCGTCACGGCGTCCGGGGTGGATGTGGTCGGTGTCGGTGTGGTGGGGGTCATGCCCGTCATGATACATACCAACTGTCGGTTTGTAAAGAGGGAGTAGGCTTGCGCCGTGGCCACGCAGGCAGAACGCACCGAGGCGACCCGGGGACGACTGATCTCGACGGCCCGCCACCTCTTCGCGGCGCGGGGCTTCGCCGCGACCTCGACCGAGGAGATCCTCGGCGAGGCGGGGGTGAGCCGTGGTGCCCTCTACCACCACTTCCCCTCGAAGACCGACCTGTTCCGGGCGACCTTCGAGGCGGTGGAGGACGACCTCACGGCGCGGGTGCTCGCCGTCGCGGCGGGCAGTGGCGAGACCGACCCGATGCGGATCCTCGAGCTGGGCTTCGACGCCTTCCTGGACCAGTGCGTCAGCCCCGAGGTGCAACGGATCGTGATGCTCGACGGCCCCACCGTGCTCGGGTGGGACACCTGGCACGAGCTCGACGAGCGCTACGCCTTCGGCACCCTCAAGACCGTGCTGACGGTGGCGGCGCAGCTGGGCCGGATAGAGGAGGCCGCGGTCGACCCGCTGGCGAACCTGCTCCTCGGCGCCATCATGCAGGCCGGGATGGTGGTGGCACGCGCCGACGATCCGGTGGCGGCGAAGCAGGCCATGGCGGAGTCGTTCGCGCTGCTCGTGTCGTCACTCTGACGGCACGGCACGGCCGGGTGCGGGTCCCGGTCAGGGCCCCCCGAGCTCCCCGACCCACGCCGGCAGGCGGGCCGGCCGGCCCCGACCGTCGACGCACCCGTGGACCGTCACCGCGGTCGCGTACACCTCGTCGCCCACCGAGAGGAGGTAGGCGATCTGGAACGTCGTGCCGGTGACGGCGCCGATCACCAGAGCCACGTCGACCTCGTCGTCGAAGCGCAGCGGCCTGCGGTACTGCACCGACACCTCGAGCACGGCGAAGTCCCGGCCCCCCTCGCGCCCGCCGCTCGTCTCGGCGTCCCCGGCGCGGACCGAGTCGTAGGGATGCCCGATCGCCCGGAGGTACTCGACCCGCGCCTCCTCCAGGTACGGCAGGTACGCCGCGTGGTGGATGATCCCCATGGCGTCCGTCTCGGCGAAGCGCGTGCGGAGCCGGTGTGTGAACGGATAGTCCTGTGGGTCCCGAGAGGGCTGCAACGACTGGCGCGCCACCGGTCGCCGCTACTCCCCCGTCGGGACCACGCCGCTGCCGTCGGCCTCCGGCCGCGTCCCGGCACCGGGCTCCTCACGGCGGCTCCGGCCGTCCTCGGAGGATCGCTGTCTGCTCAGGGCCAGCCGGTTCACCGAATCCTGGTTGAAGATGGCGAACTCACCCTCGGCCTCCACCGTGACGATGCCGTCCTGCACGATGCGGCCCTTGCTGAAGATGCGACGATCCGTCACCTCGGTGACCCACCCTTCGAAGACGGCCTCCTCGTCGATCAGAGTGGGTCGCACGTAGCGCAGGGCGAGGCGTACCGTCGGCCCCACCGCGCCCACGATCGCGTTCGCCGCCGTCAGGATGATGTCGAACGTCGCCGCCAGCACCGCACCGTGCACGCAGCCCGGCGCCCCCTCGTAGGTGACGTCGAAGACCACCCGGCCGAGGGCCTTGGGCGGCTCGAAGTCGAGCACGACCGGCGCTGCGATCGGGTTGAACGGGCCGACCACGACGTCGTAGGGCATGGCACCCCCGAGCGGCGGCTCCCGCGGCGGACCGTCCTCGTCGGGCGCGATGAAGCGGGGCAGCGGCACCTCCGGTAGGTGCGTCTCGAGCTCGTCGGCCACGGCGGCCAGGCGCGCCGCCAGTCGTGCCGTCTCCGCCGCCGGTGGTGCCGTGCTGACCGACAGGCGGATCAGACGGCGCAGGACGTCGGCCAGCTCCCTGGCCTCGGGTTCCCGGTCCTGCAGGCCGGGGTGGTGGCCGAAGGAGGTCGGCGTGTCGTCAGGCATCGCCACGGCGCGAACAGTACAGCGGGGCCTTTCGGCTCCGACATTCCGGGTCCCCGGCAAGAGAGCCCCCGACCGTTCTCCGGCATGCGCTCCTAACATGGCTCGGTGACCACCGAGCACTCCGTCCACTTCACCTCCGGCAGCCCCGAGACCGTCCTCGACCCCCTCGCACCGGAGCTGGCCTCCGCCCTCGACGCGGCCCGGTCCCTCCCGCCGGCCCAGCGTCGGGCGGCGGTGGCCGCCGTGGCGGCGCAGGACCCGCGCTGCCTGCAGGCCTGGGCCGACCTGGCCGAGATCGCGGGCGAGCCGGTCGATCGCTACGCCTTCGCCCGCGTGGGCTACCACCGCGGCCTCGACGCCCTGCGGGCCGCCGGCTGGCGCGGCTCGGGCTACGTCCGCTGGCGCCACGAGGAGAACCGCGGCTTCCTGCGCTCCCTCCACGCCCTCAAGCTGGCCGCCGGCGCCATCGGGGAGACGGACGAGGAGCAGCGCTGCGACCTGTTCCTGCGCCAGCTCGACCCCGAGTGGGGCTCCCGCGACGAATCGTGACGGCACCGGGGCGGACGGCGCCCCCGTCTCCCGCACATAGTTAGCCCTTCTAACTGTAAGATGGTCGAAGTGTCTGTGACCTCCACCCCTTCTGCCGCCGCGGCGCCACGCCGGAAGGCCACCGGCGGGGCGACCCCCAAGGCGGCCGGCGCCGCACCCCCCGTGCTCGGGACCTACGGCCGCGTCGCGGCCTGGCTCTCGAAGCGGGTGGAGGTCGCCCTGGCCGGCATGGACCTGACGTTGCCCCAGTACAGGGTCCTCGGGATCCTGGGCGAGGGCTCTGCGGCCGCCTCGGGGCTGGCCGACCGCCTTGCGGTGCGGCGCCCCTCCATCACGGCCCTGGTCGACGGCCTCGTCGCCCGCGACCTGGTCGACCGGCGCCAGGAGGACGTCGACCGCCGGAGGGTGGCCCTGCGCCTCACCCCCGACGGCGCCCGGATCCTGGCCGAGGCCGACCGCGCCGTCGACGACTACCTGATCTCCATCGCCGGGCACCTCCCCGACAAGGACGAGGCCATGGCCCTGCGCTCCCTCGAGCTGTGGGCGCGGGCGATGACCGCGTCCCGCCAGGGGCCCAAGCAGGCGGACACGTGAGCAAGACCGAGGACAGGATCGACGGGCCGGACGCGGCCGCCGCGGGCAATGGCCGGGTGGCGACCGAGACGGCGGGACCAGAGGGCGCGGGGCCACGGCTGCCGCTGGCGGCCTACGTCCCCATGGGGGCCACCAGCCGCTACGCCGCGCCCAAGGCGACGATCGACCCCGACCGCTCCAAGTCGTGGATCAAGCGGGCGACGCCCGTCGTCATGGCGCACAAGGTGGAGTGGTTCAGCGCGCTCATCTTCTCGTTCCTCGGGCTGATCATTCAGGTGTGGATCCCCAAGATCCTCCAGAACGGCATCACCAACTCGCTGATCGACAAGACGCAGCCGCTGCACAACTACGTGGAGCTCATCGCCGTGCTGGGTTTCTTCACGGGGCTCTTCGGTTACATCTCGCGCACGAACCTCTTCAAGGTCGCCTACGCGATCGAGTTCGATCTCCGCAACATCCTCTACGAGCACTTCACGAGGATGTCCTTCCCCTTCTACGACCGCGTGCAGTCCGGCCAGCTCATCTCGCGGGCCAACTCGGACATCCGCTCGGTGCAGATGTACCTGACCTTCGCGCCCATGATCCTGGTGCAGTGCTCCATCGCCTTGGTCGCGTTCGCCTTCATGCTCTCCATCAGCGTGCCGCTGGCCTTCGTCGCCATGGCGTCCATGCCGTTCATCTACATCGTCGGCGTCAAGATGCGGAAGTCGCTCTTCCCCGTGTCCTGGCTTATTCAGTCCCGGCTCGCCGAGGTGGCGACGGTGGTGGACGAGAACGTCAACGGCGTGCGCGTCGTGCGCAGCTTCGCCGCCGAGCAGCAGCAGCTGGGCCAGCTGGCCAAGGCGGCCGACCGGGTCCAGTGGGGCTACATCAAGGACGCCGACCTGCGCGCCCGCTTCGCCCCGTTGGTGCAGAACCTCTCCCAGGTCGGGCTCGTCCTCGTGTTGCTGGTCGGCGGGTGGCTCGTCATCCACGAACACCTGCCCGTCGCGTCCATCGTCTCGTTCAACCTCTACCTGGTGATGATGCAGGCCCCCTTCATGATGCTCGGGATGCTGATCATGATGGGCCAGCGGGCCTCGGCCTCGGCCGACCGGATTTACGAGATCATCGACGAGAAGCCCACGATCGTCGACCGGCCCGACGCCATCGACCTCGTCGACTGCAAGGGGGACGTCGAGTTCGACGACGTCAGCTTCGCCTACGCCGACGACAGCCTGCTCACGAAGCCGGACGGGGACGACGGACCGCGCCAGATCCTGCGCAACCTGAACCTGCACCTTCACCCGGGCGAGACGATTGCCCTCGTCGGGCGAACCGGCAGTGGGAAGTCCACCGTCGCCCGTGTGCTGGCCCGCTTCTACGACGCCACCGGCGGCACGGTGCGAGTCGACGGGCACGACGTGCGCGATCTCACTCTCACCAGCCTGCGGGCCAACATCGGCGTCGTCCTCGACGAGCCCTTCCTCTTCTCCGTCTCCATCCGGGACAACATCGCCTACGGACGCCCGGACGCCTCCATGGAGGAGGTCGTGGCCGCGGCGGAAGCGGCCGGAGCGACCGGCTTCATCAACCGGCTGGCCCAGGGGTACGACACCGTGGTGGGGGAACGGGGCTACACGCTGTCCGGCGGCCAGCGCCAGCGCATCGCCATCGCCCGCGCCCTGCTGGTCAACCCGCCCATCCTGATCCTCGACGACGCCACCAGCGCCATCGACGTCAAGGTGGAGCAGCGCATCCACTCCTCGCTGCGCGTCCTCATGGAGGGGCGGACCACGCTCATCATCGCCCACCGCCTCTCGACCATCAGCCTGGCCGACCGGGTCGTGCTGCTCGACAGCGGGCGCATCGTGGCCGACGGGACCCACGCCGAGCTGCTGGCCTCGACCCCGCTCTACTCCGAGGTGCTGGCCCAGGCCGCCACCGAGGAGGAGCTGGCCGAGGAGGCCGCCGCCGGCGCCAACGGCCCGGGCCTGGACGAAGAAGTCCTCGAGCCGGAGGGGGGCGCGGTCTGATGTTCGGAGGTGGAGGAGGAGTCGGGCCGCCGATGGGCGGCGGCGGGGCCCCGGGCTCGGCCCAGGCGGGGCTGCCCTTCGGGGGGATCCCCCATGAGCTGCAGGCCGGTGTCGACCTGCTCCTCAAGGAGGAGCCCGACCGCGGCGAGCCCGACGTCGTCTTCACCCAGCTGCCGACGCAGCACGAGTCGAAGAAGCTGACGCTGACGTCGTTGCTGATGGAGTACCCGGGCATGTGCGCGCTGGCCGCGCTGTTGGTGGGGACGATCGCCCTCTTCACCCAGCTCGGCCCCAGCCTTGTCTCCTACGCCATCAACCACGGCCTCACACCGCCGCACTACGACTACGGCGTCGTGGTGCTCATGGCGGTGCTGTACCTGGTGTCGATCGTCGTCTCGGGCAGCGCGCAGTACGGGCAGGCGCGGGTGACGGGCCGCCTCGCCTCGTGGGTCATGAACGACCTGCGCATCAAGGTGTTCCGCCACCTCCAGCGGCTCTCGCTCGACTTCTTCACCGAGGAGAAGGCGGGCGTCGTCATGAGCCGCATGACGAGCGACATCGAGAACCTCCAGCAGCTGCTGCAGGACGGCCTGGCGCAGTTCGCCATTCAGGGGCTGACGATGGTGGTGATCACCGTCTTCCTCTTCGCCACCAACGCGAAGCTGGCCGCCATCACCGTCTTCGCCGTCCTGCCTCCGCTGGTCATCATGTCGATCTGGTTCAAGCGGGCCTCCGAGCGCGGCTACGACAAGGTGCGCGACGGCATCGCGCTCGTGCTGGCCGACCTCTCCGAGAGCCTCCAGGGCGTGCGCATCGTGACGGCGCACAACCGGCAGCGCTACAACGTGGAGACCCACCGCGACATCGTGGGCGCCTACCGCGACGCCAACAACTACACGGGTCGCATCAACGGGGTCTACGGGCCGGGGTCACAGGTCATCAGCGTGTTCGGCCAGCTGCTCATCTTGGGCATCGGCGGCTCCATGTACCTGCACCACCCCCAGGAGATCAACCTGGGCCAGCTGACCGCCTTCTTCCTCTACGTCAACCGGTTCTTCTCCCCCATTCAGCTGCTCGTCCAGCAGTACAACACCTTCCAGCAGGGCCGGGCCTCGGTGTTCAAGCTCCGCGGCCTGCTCGAGACCGAGCCGTCGGTGCTCGAGGCGCCCGACGCGGTGGAGCTGCCGGAGATCCGGGGCCAGATCCACTTCGACCACGTCTCGTTCGGCTACGACCCCGAGGTGCCCGTCCTCCACGACGTCGACCTGACCATTGAGCCCGGGGAGACGGTGGCCTTCGTGGGTGCGACCGGGGCCGGCAAGTCGACCATGGCGAAGCTGGTCACCCGCTTCTACGACCCGACGGCGGGCCGGGTGCTCATTGACGGATACGACCTGAAGCACGTGACCCTGGCGTCGCTGCGGAGCCAGCTCGGTGTCGTGCCCCAGGAGCCCTTCCTCTTCGCCGGGACGATCCGCGACAACATCGCGTTCGCTCGGCCGGGCGCGCCCGACGACGAGGTGTGGGAGGCCGTGCACCAGGTCGGGCTGGGCGAGCTCGTGCATCGCCTGCCCTACGGCCTCGACACGCCGGTCCACGAGCGGGGCCAGTCGCTCTCCTCGGGGGAGCGCCAGCTCATCGCGCTCGGGCGGGCCTTCATGGCCGAGCCGCGGGTGCTCGTCCTCGACGAGGCGACCTCGAACCTGGACCTCAAGTCCGAGACCATGGTCGAGGCGGCGCTGGACGTGCTGCTCCAAGGCCGCACGGCGGTCCTCATCGCCCACCGCCTGTCGACGGCCATGCGGGCCGACCGCATCGTGGTGGTGGGTGACGGCCGGCTGCTCGAGGTGGGCTCGCACGACGAGCTGGTGGCGCTGGGAGGGCACTACGCCGAGATGTACGAGACCTGGATCAACCAGTCGCACGCCGCATAACCGCCTGGCCGCTGGCCGCTGGCGACGCCTGGGTCCCGGGGAGGGCGGGCGCCGAGGATGTCTCACGGTCGGTGCGTGTGCCGAGGTAACGGCTCACTGCTTGGACGGCTTGACCCAACTGCCTCCGAAGTGCGCGCTTGAGACCTGCGGCAGACCCTGCCGGTGAATTGGGCTATTTACAAAGCTCCCGACGGGACGCCCCGCCCGGGGGTCGGGCTGCCGATGGCCAGTCACCATCGATACGGCAGTCCGGCCTTGCGGGTCCCACTGCGCCTCGAGGCGGCGAACCGGGACACCCGGGTACTGGGGCATTTAGGTGCCAGCAGTGTTGACCCGGGCTAGCCGATTGGCTACTTTGCCCTTGGCCGACCGGCCACACGGCTGCGCAAGGGGGTCCCGACATGGCAGACATCGACGACCACGTGAAGGAAACGTTGTTCGAGGTTCGGAAGGTGGGCGCCGACTACGAGGAACATCAACAAGAAGTGGGACTCGACATTCCGGTCGATCTCATCCATTTCAAGAAGTTCCCGGTTGTCGATCCACCGGGCAAGTACATGAAGGTCGGTCACGACACCCGCTCCGACATCAGTCCCGACGACAGCCCCGAGCTGCCGGACTACAGCGGCCCCTTCAATGGGAACCTCAGGTTCTCGGATTTCTCGAAAGACGCGCTCATCAACATGCTGGAGATGAGCGACGAGTACTACCGGGTCTGCATCCAAGGCTGGGACTCCGTCGCAGAGCGCTATGGACGCGACGAGATGCAACGCATCCAGGCGGAGGCGTGGCGAGACACCATTCTTCCCCAACTGCGGGGGATGATCGACAACTGGATGGAGCTCACCGACGACGAGGCCGAGGCCCTCATCTCCGAGACGCAGGAGGACGTGGAGGCCGAGGTCGCCCGAGGCGGCGTGATTCTCGTCAACCCCTACAAGCCCAAGCCAGAGTGGAAGCAGTACTCCAAAGAGCGCCTGGTGAAGCTGGCGCTGGGCAGCCATGAATTCCTGCTTGCTGCGATCGAGTCGTGGGCGCTGGTGATCGTCATGAGAGACGGCCTGGACGAGATGTTCGCCTTCCAGTGGACACTATGGAGTGAGAAGTTGTTGCCCGCCGCAAAGGACATCAAGTGGCGGTGGATGAAGATCTCCGGGGACCCGGTCGAGTCCTTCATGAAGGACATTCAAGTGGACGCAACCTCGTTCCCCGGCAAGGCCTTCGAGATGACGTTCGAGATGCCGGAGAAAGAGGTCGGAATCTTCACGTTCAACAAGTGTGTCTCGGTCGACCAATGGGAAGCGTTGGGTCGGCCGGACATCGCCGAGAAGGCGTCTCATACCTCCTGTCCCGCCGCCATCATCGAGACAGCCAAGATGTACGACCCGAACATGAAGGTTGAGATCCTGGCGATCCCGCCTCGTGTGAGCAAAGACGAGGTCTGTTGCAAGTGGCGGCTGTCCATTCGGGACGAATCAGATCCCGAGTACGTTCGTCCCGAGGAGGGTAGCGGAGAGACTCCTTAGCTGCGGGTTGCCGACTGGGACTGCGTGCGCTTCGTATTCATGGCCGGGAGAAGGCGTTCGGCGAGCCGTTGTAACTGGGATCGAAGCACTTCGTCGTCGAGTCCGGCCACGAGAGGGTGCATCACGGTGCCACTGATCGCAGCGGTCAGCATGGCCGTCGACACGCGTGCTTCGTGTCCTACGTCGGTGCCAACAAGGACACGACTCATCCGGTTCATGACGGGGCGGAACGATTCGTGCTCGGCAAAGAATCGGACGATGACCGGATCGTTCAAGATGCTGCTCACGGTCCGGCGGTGAGCGACGGCGAGGTCGACCATCCCGGAAACCAGCGCCTTACGAGCTCGCGCTTGCGTTGGCTCACCCTCGGCGGCACGAACAACCGCGTCAACCCGTTCCAGCTCGGCCTTGGCAGCGGCGAGCACGATCTCGTCCTTGCTGTGGTACTGGTGGTAGACCGCAGCCTTCGTCACACCGATTGCGTCAGCGATCATCTGCAGCGAGGTTCCTCCGACACCGTTCTCAGCGAACAGCTCCAAGGCGGCGCTAATGATTCGAGCTTGCGCGGTGCTGGGCATGGCTTGCGTCACAGCTTGGCCGCCACCCCCGGGTTGTCCATCAAGCGAGAGTAGTTGATCGGCTTTCCCCGTTGTGCGTACGTGGGCACCCTCACCCGGCGCTCGGGCACTCCCGACCAACGGGTCACTTCGGTCATCCGTCCCGGCTCCACTCGCGCAGCGTCGTGCGGTACGCCGCATCCCAGTCGTCGTAGGTGTCCCGCAGTTCCGCGCCGGGCCACGTGGCGGGCAGGATCTCGGTGGGCAGGAGCGGGTCCGCCTGCAAGTGCCGCAGGACGGCGGCCGACAGCTCGAACCCGGGTGCCAGTGCCTCGGGCCCGTCCGGAGCCAGGGAGCCGAGGTCCCCGAGCAGCGAGCGGGCGCGCTCCGACCAGGCCGGCAGGTCCCACAAGCGGCCCGACAGCGCCCGCGCGTCAGCCGGCCTCGCCGTCATGAGCTCGACGTCCCGGTCCAGGGAGTCGGGGAGCAGGACGGCGACATTGTCCGGCCGCATCCAGACCCCCTCGCGCAGCTCGGCCAGCCGGGCATAGGCCAGCGCCCGGCGCCGGGCCCCGCGCACTTCGGCGGTGCTGCCGGTCGTGGTCACCACGCATACGGTCCACCCGCCGTCATAGGGGGATGTCGTGCCCGATCGGCTGGCCGACTGACGCGACTGGCGCGCTGCGAGATGCCCTGCCAGGCGGTACCGCCCCGCACCGTCGGTGGTGGCCTCGCCGGCTCCGACCATCCGGCTCAGCGCCACCCGGGCCCGGTTCTCGCTGATGCCGAAGAGAGCGGTCAGCCGCACGAGCTGGGCCACGGGGAGCTCAGGCGGGTCCATGCCGAGCAGCGCGCTGGCCAGCACGGAGCGGGCGGTCAGCGGGGCTGGTTGCGCCGGGGTATTACTCAATTGCGTCACTTGACGATTTAGCGTAATATACGCCCATGGCGAGCACCATGGTGCCCGACGCGGCGGACCGGCCGGACGTCCTGCCGAGCGAGCGGCTCCTGCCCAACGGGATGGCGATCCCCCCGCTGCGCGCCGAGCTGCGTCGCATCGACAACGCGCGCAACGCGCTCTCGGTGGGCGCGGTCTGGTTCTGGGTGGCGCTCATCATCGGGGGCGCGGTCTGGATCGACCAGTGGTGGAGCTACCTGCTGGCCTTCGTGCTCATGGGGCCGATGTACGCCCGCTTCGCCATCCTGATGCACGAGGCGGCGCACAAGCTCCTCTTCACCAACAAGCGGTGGAACGACTGGATCGGCAAGTGGGTGGTGGCCTATCCGGTGTTCACGCCGGTCCAGCTCTACCGCCGGGTGCACTTCGCCCACCACAAGGACGAGTTCGGGCCGGACGAGCCCGACATCGCCTTCTACGCGCCCTACCCCTGCACGCGCCGGGCCCTGTACCGGCGCCTGTTCCGCGACGCGGTGGGGATCAGCGGGTGGAAGAACTTCGTGCCGCTGGTGAAGAACACGCGCCGCAAGCCGTTCCGCCCCATCGGCCTCTCCATCTTCGGCGTGCAGGCCGTCCTGTGGGCCGCCATGTGGGCCGCCACCGGTCGCTGGTGGATCTACCCGCTGCTGTGGTGGCTGCCCTGGATGACCGAGTGGCGCGTCATCAACCGCTTGCGCTCCATCGCGGAGCACGGTGGCATGGAGCGCAGCCCGGACCGCCGGGCCACGACGCACAACGTGCGGCAGTCGCTGCCGGCGCGCTTCTGGATCGTCCCGTACAACACCGGCTGGCACCTGGCCCACCACGTCGACATGGGTGTGCCCTGGCGCAACCTGCCCGCCTATCACGCCGAGCTCGAGCAGGCCGGCTACATCACCCCTGCCATCACCTACCCGAGCTACTGGGCCCTGTGGAAGGCGCTCAGCGGCGCGGACGAGGCGACGGAGGTCCGCCCGGCCGCGGCCTGAGGCCCGGTTGTCGGTAGGGTGACCCCGATGAGTGACGCGCCGCTTCCCGTCGTCTTCGTGGGGCACGGGAGCCCCATGAACACACTGGAGCAGAATCGCTATACCGAGGCGTGGGCGGCGCTCGGCGCCACGCTGCCCCGACCGCGCGCCGTCCTCGCCATTTCGGCCCACTGGTACACCAACGCCACCGCCGTCACCGCCATGACCGCACCGCGCACCATCCACGACTTCTTCGGCTTCCCCGACCGGCTCTTCGCCTACGAGTACCCCTGCCCGGGAGCGCCCGAGGTGGCGGCCGAGGTGGCCGAGGTCGTCGAGCCGCGCTGGGTGGGGCTGGACCACGACAGCTGGGGCATCGACCACGGGACCTGGTCGGTCCTGGCCCACATGTACCCCGACGCCGACGTCCCGGTCGTGCAGCTCGCCATCAACGCGCTCCAGCCGCTCGACTACCACCTCGACATCGCGACACGCCTGGCGCCGCTGCGCGCCCGGGGCGTGCTGATCGTGGCCAGCGGCAACGTCGTGCACAACCTGGGCGCCGTGGACTGGTCCCACGCGGATGCGGGCTTCGACTGGGCGCGGCGGTTCGACGAGGCCGCCCGCAGCGTGGTGGTCGACTCCCCCGGCGACGTGCTCACGCTGACCGGGCACCCCGACTACGCCCTCGCCGTCCCGACCCCGGACCACTTCATCCCGCTCCTGTACTTCGCGGGCGTGGCCGCCGCCGACAGTGCGCGGCAGCCCGAGGTGCTCATCGACGGGTACGCCTACGGGTCCTTGTCGATGACCTGTTACTCGGCGTAGCCCGGGCCCGCCACGCTCCCGCTAGGCCCGAGCCCGAGCCCGCGCCCGCCCCGTTCGCCCCGGGCCGGTGTCGGTGCCGTCCTCCGCCGGCCCCACGTGCGCGTGGAGCCACGCCAGCAGGGGTGCCGACGACTCGAAGACCTCGACGACCCGCTTCTTGGCGCCGGCCGTCCCCAACCACGACGCCACCGGCCATGTCCTCAAGGCGACCAGGCCCTTGGAGCGAAGCAGCTCCACCCGCGGGTGCTCCCTGGAGAAACCCCTCGGCGCGGTCTTGAGCGTCTCCATCGCGGTGACCTCGAAGCTCGCCGCCCGGAGCCCGTCGACGACGGACTGCAACCGGCGGCCCGGGCCGTCGGCGACCACGGCGGCCCGGTACCGCGCCAGCTGGTCGGGCGTCAGGTGGTACATGCCGGCTCCCGCCATCAGGCCACCGGCCGACAGCTGCACGTACCCGTCCCCGATCATGGCGGCGATGGTCGTCTTGTAGGGGGACTTGTCACGGCTGAAACGCGTGTCGCGGTAGGGACGGAACAGCTTCGTCTCGCCGTACTCGGGAGCCAGCTCGGCCAGCAACGCCTCCATCGGCGCCTTCACGTCGCGCTCGTACGTGTCCTTGTGGTCGAGCCAGTACGCCTTCGAGTTGTCCGCCTCGAGCCCGTCGTAGAAGTCGAGCGCACTCTCCGGCCAGCCCCTGAACGTCACGGCGCAACGCTACCGGGGGCTATCCCTGCATGGCGATGTGGTCGGTGCGCACCGTGACGCGGATCCGCACCTCGCCCTCCCGGCGCATGGGGTACGAGTCGACGCCGAGGTACTTCTTGGCCAGCGCGTCAATGTGGGCGTCGGCCCCCTCGGTCGTGACGTCGACCACCGTGCCGCGGAAGACCACCACGTTGTACTGGTCGTCGGGGTCGACCACGGTGACCGCCACCCGGGGGTCCCGCTCGAGGTTGCGGGCCTTCTTCCGGCCCTTCGCCGTGTTGAACACCACGTCGTCACCGTCGAGATCGACCCACAGGGGGGTGATCTGCGGCGAGCCGTCGGGGTTCAGCGTGGCCAGCGAGGCCAGCACGGGACGGGCGATCAGTGCGCGGGCCTTGGGCGACAGGGCGTCTGCCATGGGGAGGCTCCTTCTCTCTTCGGCGGGTCGTCGGGTTGTCTCTTCGGGGAGACTACGGGCGACGAGGGGCGCAACCGGCCGATCGGCGCGAGCCCGGCCCGACCAGGGCGACACCCGCCACACCGGGGTTTCCGCGTCGCAGCCGAGGGGCACAGGGGAACGATGAGCGGCCTGGACACCCGGACCCGTCCCGCCGGCCCCACCCGGCCCTTCGAGTGGGCGCTGGCCACAGCCGGCGTCGGCGCCCTCCTGGCGGCCGTGGCGGCCGCACCGCAGGACGCCCGGGCCGCCGCCGCGCAGGACTGGCCGCCCTTCGTCCTCGTCGCCGGCCTGCTCCTGGTGGGCCTCGTGGCCGACGAGGACGGCCTCTTCGCCGCCGGCGGGCGGGCGCTGGCCCGGCTCTCCCACAACGGCGCCGTGCTCTACGCCGGGACGGTGGTCCTGGTCGTCTCCGTCACGACGCTGCTCAACCTCGACACGTCGGTGACCTTCCTCACCCCGGTCCTCGTCTACGCAGCGCGCAGCCGCGGCGAAGGGGAGGCCCCCCTGATCTACGCCTGCCTCCTCCTCTCGAACGCGGGCTCGCTCCTGCTCCCCGGGTCCAACCTCACGAACCTCATCGTGCTCGGCCACCTGCATCTGTCGGGTGGCGCGTTCTTCGCGCACATGGCGCCGGCGGCGCTGACCGCCGCCGCCGTGACCGCACTCGTCGTCGCCGCCGCCCACCACCGTGACCTGCGCGCCACGATCGCGCCGTCGGGGGACGGCCACGAGCGTCCCGTGCTCGGCGTCGGCCTCGTCGCGGTGGTGGCCGTGACCGTGCTCGTCGTGGCGCTCCGCTCCCCGGCGATCCCGGTGCTCGTCGTCGGGGTCACCGCGGTGTCGCTGAGGTCACTGCGCCGGGAGACCACGACATCGGCCGGGTCCGCGGTGCGCATCCTCGGGGTCCCCGTCCTCGCCGGGCTCTTCGGGCTGGCCGTGGCGCTCGGGACGCTGGGCCGTGCGTGGTCGGGACCGGCGACGCTGCTGGCGCACCTCGACGCCTGGGGGACCGCCTTCGTGGCCGCCGTCACCAGCGTGCTGGTCAACAACCTGCCGGCGGCGTCGCTGCTGGCGGCGCGCCAGCCACCCCATCCCTTCGAGCTGCTCGTCGGGCTCAACGTCGGGCCCAACATGTTCGTGACCGGATCCCTGGCCTGGGTGCTCTGGCTCCGGTCGGCCAGAGCGGCCGGAGGGCGGCCGGACGTCAAGAGGGCCTGCCTGCTCGGGCTGGCCAGCGCGCCGCTGGCCATCGCCGCCGCGGTGGGAGTGCTCGTCCTGGGCGGCGCCCACTGAACGGGGGCCCGACGGGCCGGGCTCAGCCCGGCTCGACCCCCAGGGCGCTGCGCAGCACGCCGGCCGCCTCACGCTGAGCGCGCCGGGACACGGCGGCCGTCGTGACCAGCGCCGATCCGTGGAACGTGCCGGGGAATTGGTGCAGCTCCACCGACACCCCGGCCTGGAGCATCCGGAGGGCGTAGGTGATCCCCTCGTCGCGCAGCGGGTCGTTCTCCGCCGTCGAGACGTAGGCGGGCGGGAGCCCCGAGAGGTCGGTGGCCCGGGCCGGGGCGGCATAGGGCGGCACGTCGTCGGCGCCCGACAGGTCGCCGAGATACGCCTTCCAGCTCTGCACGGCCAGCGGGCGGTTCCACAGGGGCGAGTCGACGAACGCCCGCATGGAGGGTGACTCGAGCCGGTCGTCGAGCTCGGGGATGTGCAGCATCTGGAAGCACACCGGTGGGCCGCCGAGGTCCCGGGCCAGGAGGGCGGTGGCCGCCGCCAGGCCGCCCCCGGCGCTGGCCCCGCACAGGGCCACCCGCCCGGGGTCGACCCCGAGCGCGCCGGCCTCGGCGTGCAGGAAGGCCAGCGCGGCGTAGCAGTCGTGCACCCCGGCCGGGTACGGATGCTCGGGGGCCAGGCGGTACTCGACCGAGACGACCACGGCACCCGTGTCGATCGCCATCAGCGCCGCCCCGGCGTGCTCGGCCTCGACGCTGCCGATGACGAAACCACCGCCGTGGATCATGACGATGCCCGGAACGGGCGCGCCGGCCGACCGAGGCCGGTACACCCGGACCGGCACGTCCGGATCGCCCTCCCAACCCGGCACGAGCCGGTCGTCGATCCGGAGGGTCTCCACCCCGGGGATGTCGACCCGGATCGCCACGAGGATCTGCTCGAACGCCCGGCGCGCCGCCACCGGGTCGGAGAGGTCGATCGACGGCAGCAGGTCGATCATGGCAGCCAGCTCCGGGTCGATCATGGTGCTCCCCCTGTCGTCTCGGCGGTGTCCGGGCGCCGCGGGCCGGCTATTTGGGCTGCAGGCGGGCGCCGGCGTCGAGCCGGACCGACTCGGCGTTCATGTAGCTGTTCGTGAGCAGCTCGAGGGTGAGCGACGCGAACTCGGCGGCGTACCCGAGGCGGTGCGGGAACAAGACGTCGTTGGACAGCTTGCTCTTGAAGGCGTCCGAGCCCTCGCCCGACCCGTAGATCGGGGTGTCGATGAGACCCGGGAGAATCGTGTTGAGCCGGATGCCCACCACGGCCAGGTCGCGCGCCACCGGCAGCGTCATGCCGACGACGCCGCCCTTCGAGGACGAGTAGGCGGCCTGCCCGATCTGCCCATCCTCGGCGGCCAGCGAGGCCGTGTTCACGATGGCACCTCGGGCGCCGTCCACGTCGGGCTCGTTGAGGCTCATTTTGGTGGCGGCCAGCCGGATGCAGTTGAAGGTGCCGACGAGGTTGATCTCGATCACCCGCCGGTAGAGGTCGAGGTCGTGCGCCGAGCCGTACTCGCCGTCCTTGCCGATGGTGCGGCCGGCCCACCCGATGCCGGCGCAGTTCACCAGCGACTTGAGCGGGCCCATGTCCAGCGCGGCGTCGACGGCGGCGATGACCTGCTCCGTGCTCGTCACGTCGGTCTTGGCGAAGAGCCCACCGATCTCCTTGGCCAACGGCTCGCCCTTGTCCTCTTGGAGGTCGGCGACGACCACGTGGACGCCACGCTCCGCCAACAGGCGTGAGGTGGCCTCTCCCAGCCCGGACGCCCCGCCCGTGACGATTGCCGACGTGCCGTTCAGATCCATCTTCCCTGTGGCTCCTTGTGGGGTTGGGGTGCGGGCCACCATGCGGACCGGCGCACCCGACGTGCCCGGCAGAGGATAGGGGCCGGCCCGGCCCCGGTCACATCTGCTCGGGTGCCTCGATGCCGAGCAGCGAGAGCCCCTGCTCCAGGACCCTCGCCGTCAGGTCGCACAGCCCCAGGCGCGACGAGCGGACCGCCTGGTCGTCGACCAGGACCCGACAGGCCTCGTAGAACCCCGTGAAGGTGGTGGCCAGGTCGAAGAGGTAGGTGCACAGCTTCGAAGGGCTGGAGGTCTCGGCGGTGACCTCGACGGCCTCGGCGAAGCGGAGCAGCTGAAGGGCCAGGGGGCGCTCCGCGGGCTCGCCGAGGAGGAGCGGCGACCCGGGGGGTGGCGGCGGCAGGTGGGCGCGCCGGAAGATGGAGCGGATGCGGGCGTGCGCGTACTGCAGGTACGGCCCCGTGTCACCCTCGAAGGCGAGCATCCGGTCCCAGTCGAAGACGTAGTCGCGGACCCGCTCGGTGGAGAGGTCGGCGTACTTGACCGCTCCCACGCCGAGCGCGTGCGCGGTGGCGGCCTGCCGCTCGGGGGACAGGTCGCTCGAGCGCTCCTTCAACGCGGCCTCGGCGCGCTCGATCCCCTCCGCGAGGAGATCGACGAGCCGGTCGGAGCCACCGCTGCGGCTGGCCATCTTCTTGCCGCCGGTCCCGAGCACGTTGCCGAAGGCGACGTGGACGGCCGCCGAGGCGTCGGGCAGGTAACCCGCCAGGGCGGCCACCGCGAAGACGAGCCGCAGGTGCAGCGCCTGGTCGGCCCCCACGACGTAGACCAGCCGGGTGGCACCGACCCGGCCGGTGCGGTCCCGCACGCAGGCCAGGTCGGTCGCCGGGTACCCGTAGCCCCCGTCGGACTTGCGCACGATCAGCGGCAGAGGCTCGCCGTTGCGGTTCTCGAAGCCGGCGGGGAACACGCAGAGCGCGCCGTCGTCCTCGACGAGCAGGCCCCTGGAGTCGAGCTCGTCCACGACGACGGGCAGCAGCGGGTTGTAGAAGCTCTCGCCCACGATGTCGTCGTCAGTCAGGAGCACCCCCAGGAGCTCGTAGACCTCGCGGGCGTGGCGCATCGACTCCGCCACGAAGATGCGCCACAGCCGCAGCGTCTCCTCGTCCCCGCTCTGGAGGAGGACGACCCTGCGCCGGCACCGCTCGGCGAAGCCCGGATCGGAGTCGAACTGCTTGCGGGCGGCCGCGTAGAACTCGTTGAGGTCCCGCACGCTGAAGGTCTCGGCGCGCATGGCCCCGCCGACGTCGATCAGGTGCTCAATCAGCATCCCGAACGGCGTGCCCCAGTCGCCGATGTGGTTCTCACGCCGCACGTCGTGGCCGAGGAAGCCCAGGACGCGCGCCAGCGCATCGCCGATGAGCGTGCTGCGCAGGTGCCCGACGTGCATCTCCTTGGCCACGTTCGGGGCCGAGTAGTCGATGACGATGGTCTCCGGGCGCTCCACCTCGGCGACGCCCAGCCGGGGGTCGGCGGACAGCGCGGCGAGCTGAGCGGCGACGAACGCGTCCGACAGCGTCAGGTTGATGAAGCCCGGGCCGCTGATCTCCACCTCGGAGCAGATGTCGTCGAGGGAAGCCGCCGCCACGACCTCCTCCGCCACCTGCCGCGGCGGCCGTCCCACCTGCTTGGCCAGGGCGAGGGCACCGTTCGCCTGGAAGTCGGCGCGGTCGGACACCCGCAGCACGGGGTCGGCGCCGGGCGCCACGGTGTCGAACGCGGCCTGGAGCCGTTGCAGGAGGACGCTGGAGGCGTCGGGCATCCCTCATTCTCGCATGCCCGGCAGCGGGCAGGACCCGGCGCCGCGGGTCGAGGCGTCAGCCGGCGGGTGCCCCCATGGCGCCGTCCATCAGGCCGTAGCGGCGGTAGGGGCCGAAGAAGCCGTGCTCGAGCAGGCCGTAGCCGACGTGGCCGTCGTAGGAGAACTCGGCGACCTGATCGACGATGCCGTACTGGGCGATCCCCTTCACCTCGTCCACCGGCAGCACGAGGCCCTGCGTCACCGGCTCGGGACCGTGGTACATCCCGTGGCGCCAGTCGGCATCGATGCCGTAGCCGGTACCGATGGAGACGTAATTGGCCAGCAACGGCGTGCAGGTGATCTCCAGGCCGGCGTCGGGGAAGCGCAGCACCGAACGGTCGATGACCCGGGTGCCGGGGACCAGGTGGTGCTCGTGCTCCGAACGGCCCAGCTCCTCGACCTCGCGGGTCGGGTCGACCCAGACCCGCTCCCCCTGCACCAGCGGTCGCTCCCCGTCGTCGCGCTCGTGGCAGATGTACATGATGGCGTGATCGTCGAACTGCATGGGGAAGTAGTTCCACATGCCGCCGAGCACGAGCTCGCCCTGGCGGATGCCGTCGGTCTCCGGCTCGCCCACGGGGCGGACCCCCCAGGAGCGGTCGCGCGTCCCCCAGCAGTGCTCGGGCGCGACCTCCACGTCCGTCCCGCCCACGGACAGGGCGCCCGTCCAGCGGCCGGTCTGGGCCAGCCGCTGGGTGTCGAACACGACCTTGCCCCTGGAGCGCATGTACTGGCGCGGCTCGGCCATGGCGGGGATGTGGCCCTCCCAGGTCACGTCCATGGCCACGCTGTGCCCGCTGGGCTCGACCACGACCCGCAGGCGCCGGAGCGGCTCGAGCACCTCCACCCGGAAGGGCCCGACCGAGAGGTCGCCCCGGTCCACGAGGGGTGCGGAGGCGCGCACGACGTGCTGCGATCCGCCGTGCCGCACGTCGATGAAGGCGTCGACCACGCCCAGGTTGGGGTACTGGCCGTAGCCGAAGATGGCGAACCAGTCACCCGAACAGGGGTGCATGTTGAAGTAGTAGCGGTCGTAGAAGTTGCGGTCGCTCGTCGCCGGGTGCGCAATGAACTCGGCGGCCTGATGGACGGGGTAGTCGTCCCAGGAGGAGAGGGTCATGGCGGGGCGCTCAGCAGCAGGCGCAGCCGCTGCCGCACCCGCCCCCCACCGGCGCGCCGCAGAAGCCTCCGGGTGCCGGCTCGGCCGCATGGCCCGTGGTGGCGAAGACCGGGAACAGCCGGCGGGCTCCGAGATGTCCTCCGGGGCAGGTCGCCGGGGCGTCGGCGTCGGCCATGGGCCGGCGCTCGTCGAAGACGGCGTGACAGGTCGAGCAGCGGAATTCGTAGACGGGCACGGTGGACCTCCGCCGGCAGCCTACGCGAGGGGACCCCACCCCCGGCCAGCTGTGGCGAGCGGCGCCACCGCGGTGCCCTTCAGCGCCTGGCGCGGCGCGGCTCGCTCAAGACCCGGTCAGGTGGCGGGCACCTCGTCCTTGAGGTTCTGGCGCAACCAGGTCCGGACCTCGTCGGTGTCCTCGTGCCCGTGCACCGAGACCGCGTGCTGGGTCGCGGCGAGGACGACCTCGTCCTCCTCGCCCGAGATGGTCAGCGAGCAGCCGCTCTCGCTCGGGAAGTCCCGGCAGTCCGCAACTTTTCGACCCATGTGGATCTCCCTTCCTCTTCACTCGGGTGCGCTCGTGACGGTCGAGCGCCCTCACATCTCCTCGACGTTGTGCACGTCCAGATTTCGAAAGACCATCGGCGCGTCGCTGAGCGCGGCCATCTTCTGCGCGAGGAGCGCCGTCTCGGGGAGCTCCGAGTTGGCCATCGCCGCGTCGTAGGACGGGAACTCGACGATCTGGACGTACACGTCGGGCCGGTCCCTGTCCCGCGTGAAGGTCCCCCGTTGCGCCGTGCGCTTCCCGGCGGTCTGCGCCCGCCACTCTGCGACGAGCGCCTCCGCTTCGTCCGGTCTGGTGGTCTCGATTTCGATGATCTGGATGAACGCCATGATCACCACCCCCTTGCCCTACTGACCGCAATTGGCAAGATAAGCCCGAAATGGCCATCTTTCAATAGGTGGGTCACGAGGGCCACGCGGTGCGCCCTCAGGACGGTCAGGGCTGCGCGAAGGCGTAGATCGGCGCGCCGTTGTACGAGCTCGAGTCGGCCGGCAGGAACGGCCCGTCGAGCGCCACCGACAGGTAGCCGTCGCGACCCGGCCCGGAGTCGCCGCCCACGGTCATGATCGACCCGTCCGGCCAGACCTGGGTCACGATCCCGACATGGACCGACGAGTACACGCTCTGGGGCCCGGTGCCGTAGAGCACGGCGTCGCCCACCGCCGGCGCGGCGGTCGGCGGAAGGTCGCGGCCGTAGGTGGCGGCCCAGTCGAAGATGTCCCCTGTGAAGCCGTACCGCGGGATGGGGATCCCGGCCTGCTCCCAGGCCCAGGTGGCGAACAGCGCGCACCATTGCTCACAGGGCCCGTACGGGTTGCACCAGGCCCCTTCCGTCACACTGGGGTCGGGCTGTATCTGGGAGGCCACGGCGGCGGCGATGGTGGCCGATCCGGGGAACTCGGGCTCGGGCGTGGGTGTCGTGAAGCTGTACTGCCAGGCCTGGGGATCGAGGAGCCAGTAGCCCGTCCCCTGGTTGTTGCCGATGATGGCCGAGATCTGGGTCGCCGTCGGGTCCAGCGTGAGCCCGCCGAAGGCCTGCGCGTCGCCGTAGGGCAGCACGACCCCGTTCTCGGTGGCCAGCAGGTAGCCCCCGCCGTCGGGTGAGGCGACCATGCCCACCACGGGGTCGGGCAGGTTCTGCGCACCGGCCGACCCGTAGAAGCCGGCGTCGCCGTAGTCGAAGATGCCACCGTCGGCGGCCACGAGCCAGTAGCCCTGGCCGTCGTGGGTCGGCGCCATGCCGACGATGGGCGAGTTGAGCGCGATGCTTCCCGCGCTCCCGTAGAAGCCGGCGTCGCCGAAGGTGAAGATGCCCCCGTCGGCGGCCACGAGCCAGTACCCCTTGCCGTCGGGCGTCGAGGCCATGCCCACGATCGGCTGATTCAGCCGGGTGGACCCCATGGAGCCGTAGAACCCCGCGTCGCCGTAGGCGAACACGCCGCCGTCGAGCGCGCCGAGCCAGTACCCCTTGGCGTCGGCGGTGGTCGCCATGGCGACGATCGGGCCGTTGAGCGGCACGTCGCCGGCGGAGCCCTCGAACGTGGCATCGCCGAACGCGAAGACGCCGCCGTCGGCGCTGGCCAGCAGGTAGCCGCCCCCGTCGGGGGTGGCGGCGCCCGAGAACACGGGTGAGTTCAGCGGCTGGGGCAGCGCCGGGTCCAGGGTCGCGCCGCCGAAGCCGATCATCCCGCCGTCGTTGTAGACGTGGGGCAGCTGCGCGGCGCCGGCCGGTGCGGCACGCGTGGAGGCGACACCGGCGACCAGGAGGCAGGGTACGAGCAAACCCGCGCACGCAATGGCCGCCACCGGCGGGACCAACGACGCCAGGCGTGGGACGCGCCGGCGGCGCGGACCATCCCGTCCGATGCCCCCCCTCGCGCCTTCACGTGCTCGCACTGCCTCGATTGTGCCCGCTGGCGTGGCGCCGAATGCGCGGGTGTGGTTACGAAGACGTTACGAATCAGCGGGTCAACGAGGGTGTCAGGCGGCCGGAGCCGAAAGTGCGTCGACCTGGCCGTCGGGGGCACCTCCCGGACGCGAGCGGTGAGCCCGTTGGGCGTTCCCGACAGCCCCACGGCAGAATGGGTGGATGAGCACGGACTCCACGACCGCAGCGCACCCCGACACCTTCGGCGCCAGGAAAGATCTGGTGGTCGGCGGGCGCACCTACGAGATCTTCGACATCACGGCGCCGTCGCTCGCCGAGCGGCACGACATCGAGCGCCTCCCCTACTCCATCAAGGTGATCCTGGAGAACCTGCTGCGCCACGAGGACAGCCCCCACGTCTCGGCCGACGACATCGTGGCCGTCGCCGCCTGGGGGGCGAACCCCGAAGGCCACGGGCAGGGCGCGGGCGATGCGGCCCACGAGATCGCCCTCACGCCCGAGCGCGTCCTCATGCAGGACTTCACGGGGGTGCCCGGGGTCGTCGACCTAGCCGCCATGCGCGACGCGCTGGCGCGCCTCGGAGGGAACGCCTCCCAGGTCAACCCGCTCGTCCCCGTCGAGCTGGTCATCGACCACTCGGTCATCGTGGAGCGCTCGGGCGACGCATCGGCCTACGACCAAAACGTCTCCATTGAGTACCAGCGCAACCTGGAGCGCTACCAGCTGCTGCGCTGGGCCCAGGGCGCGTTCCGCGGCTTCCGCGCCGTGCCGCCGGGTATGGGGATCTGCCACCAAGTCAATCTCGAGTACCTGTCGCGCCTGGTCTTCGCGACCGACGACGGGCGCGCCTTCTGCGACACCCTGGTGGGTACCGACTCGCACACCACCATGGTCAACGGGCTCGGGGTGCTCGGCTGGGGCGTGGGCGGGATAGAGGCCGAGGCGGCCATGCTGGGCCAGCCGCTCTCCATGCTGCTGCCGCCCGTCGTGGGGCTCCGGATCTCGGGCGAGCCGAGGGCCGGGATCACCGCGACCGACGTGGTGCTGACCGTGACGGAGCTGCTCCGCGAGCACGGTGTGGTCGGCGCCTTCGTCGAGTGCTACGGCCCCGGTGTGGCCGCGCTGCCGCTCGAGACACGGGCCACCATCGGCAACATGAGCCCCGAGTACGGCGCCACCTGCACGATGTTCCCCATCGACCAGGTCACCGTGGACTACCTCCGCTTCACCGGGCGCGACGAGGAGCACCTCGCCCTGGTGGAGGCCTACGCCAGGGCCCAGGGGCTCTGGCACGACCCGGACGCCCCCGAGCCGGTGTACTCCGAGCACGTGAGCCTCGACCTCGGCGACGTGGAGCCCTCGCTCGCTGGGCCGTCGCGGCCCCAGGACCGGGTCGCGCTGGCGGCCGCCGCCGACTCCTTCCGGGTCGCGCTCGACCGCGCGCCGCGCACCGCGCCGACCGAGCCGGCCGCGGCTCCGCACCACCAGGTCACCGACGGCGACGTGGTGATCGCCGCCATCACCAGTTGCACCAACACGTCGAACCCCCAGGTGCTCGTGGCCGCCGGGCTCGTCGCGAAGAAGGCGGTCGAGCGGGGCCTGCGGTCCAAGCCCTGGGTGAAGACCTCGCTCGCCCCCGGCTCCCGGGTGGTCGTCGACTACCTCGAGCGTGCCGGCCTGATCGAACCGCTGCAGCAGCTGGGCTTCTACCTCGTCGGCTACGGCTGCACGACCTGCATCGGCAACTCGGGCCCGCTCCTCGACGGCGTGAGCGACGCGGTGCACGAGGGCGACCTGTCCGTGGCGGCGGTGCTCTCGGGCAACCGCAACTTCGAGGGGCGCATCCATCCCGACGTGCGGCTGAACTACCTGGCGTCGCCCCCGCTGGTCGTGGCCTACGCGCTGGCCGGCACGATGGCCCTCGACCTCACGACGGAGGCGATCGGCGCCGACACCGAGGGCAACCC
>Ga0182030_10005884_pt1 | contig 25962 bp, 23 predicted proteins | sample 812S3MmetaG_FD_121299 | JGI IMG/M metagenome (GOLD analysis project Ga0182030, IMG submission 121299) | Permafrost microbial communities from Stordalen Mire, Sweden - 812S3M metaG (Illumina Assembly) | ecosystem: Environmental > Terrestrial > Soil > Wetlands > Permafrost | place: Sweden...
AAGATGCCAGCGATAATTCTTCGTCACGTCATCCTCGAAGCCGCCGATCTCCAGCCGCGTTTTCGCCTGTGCGACCGCGAGGTCGGGCAACTGCCAGACCTGATCCAAATAGGAAAAATGCGTGCGCGCCGAATCAATCTGCGCGCCCATCACCATGCCGTTGGTGAACGCCAACTCGCCGTTCAGCCGCACGGTCGGGCGCACTTCGCCATTCCAACCCGGTTGCGTATTCGTCCACGCCGGCAACTTCAGCGAGCCGGCAATCTCAAGCGCCGGCGGCTGCGGCCAGTAGAAATCCGCGAGCCGCTCGACGGTTTTTTCCGTCAGCAACGCATAGACCGCATGCAGGTCGAAGTCCGAGGCGTTCGTGAACGCCAGTTCGCGCGTGGCGACATTCAATTTCAAACCGGCCTCCAGCCGGCCGCCGCCCAGCGTGGCGGACAAATTGGTGACGACCAGTTCCGGAGCGCGCCAAAAACCGCCGCACACGACCGAGTCTGCGTTCACTTTTTCCGACTGCAACTGAGTGCCGCACGCCGACCATTCCAGTTGATACGGCTGCACGTTGGTCCAAAAACTCCACGAGGAATCAAAATTGGTCGGAGCATTGGCGGGCACAGTCAGCTTCGCGGCGAGTTGGAGATCGCGCGCCTGAAACCACGGCGTTTGCGCGCCGGCGGCGTTGACCATCAGCCGGACGACAAACGAATGAATGTCCCGCGCGTCGCCGTCCACGGTCAGCGTCAATTGCGGCGTGCCGTCGAAGTGGATGCGGTCAAGCGTGTCGGAAATTTTCTGCAGTTGCACCTGCAAGTCCGGGAAATTGGCCGGTTTGGTGCCGTGAAAAACCGCCCAGTCGCGGAGTTCCGGCGCGTGGGCGATTTCGCCGGACAACTTGAGGCTGGCTCCCGCCAGCTCCGCCTGGAATTTGTCGAGCGACCAGGTGTCGTTGGTCTGAAAGCGCAGGACGGTCTGGATGTTGTCGAGCCGCAGCGTATTCGTCGGCGAAACCGGCCAGAGAAATTTCCCCTGGCGCAGGAACAACCCGTCCACCTGCAACTGCCGCCGGAGCAGCGCGCGGAAATCCAGTTGCAACTGGACCTCGGCCAGCGTGAGCACCGGGCCGGCGGCGGCATTCGTGCCGCCGATGCGGACGTTTTCCACCACGAGGCCGCGCTCGAACCGCAGCCGCAGCCGGGTAAATTCCAGATTGATGCCGCGTTCGTGCAGCGTGGCTACGAGCCGCGTCTTTAGAAAATCCGGCAGGCCGATGCGGTTGAACCACACGACAGCGCAGATGGCAGCGAGCACCAGCAGCCACACGCTGATGCGGCACCAGCGGAAGCACACGCGGCATTTGCGCCAGAAACCGGGTCGCATATCACGGGACGTTCGCCGGAATGGTGAGATAACTCAAGACGAACTGGTAAAGCACCGGCGGAAAGACATACGCCCAGCGCTCGCCGTCGAGTGTGACGGCGGCCAGCGCGGTGTGCGCCGACGCCAGTTCCGTGCCAAAGGCTGTGGAAAATTTTTCGCCGGTCTTCAATTCGATGGTGACTTCGAGATTGTCCGGGGCCAGCCCGAATTTTTCCGGTTCGGTCACGTTGCGCCCCACCCAGCCGAGCGCGGTCAGTTCGCCGAGCCGGTGCGCGGTTTCTTCCAAGGCGGGCGGATTGATGATGCCCTGCGAACCGGCGGCGAGTGACCACTTGTTCACGCCGTCATGGATCATTGTGCGCGTTTTGCCATTCTGACGCAGTGTGATTTGCGCGACATTGGTCTCGCTGAAGCTCCAGACGCGATGGTCGCGAAATTGCCAGTCAGTTTCAAACAGACTGCCGTTGCCAAACAGGATTTTGGCATCCTCCGGCGCGATGGCATAAATAAAATCCTCGTCGGTGCGATGGACAAAAACGCCGTTGGTCTGCACGGCGAAGGCAAGCTGCGCGATGACGGCATTGGTGTCGCCGGCCGTGGAACGCAAAATGATTTCGCGCGTCGGCGTCGTGAATCCATAAGCAGCCAGATCGGGCGCGGTCACCACATCCTTGACGAATTCCGAGACACGCAGCCCGGCCAGCAGCCGGATGAACTGCTGCACACTGTCAGCATCCGCCGGAAACTTTTCGCCGGCAACCTGCCAGCCGTTCGTGCCCTGCTGTCGCAGAGTGAAGCCATGCGGACTTTGCACCGCGATCTCGGCGACGGGCGCGGTCAGTTCCAGCAGGTGCGGATCGCGAAAGTCATTCACCGTGCCGCGCCACGGCGCCAGCGGCTCCTTCGCGGTCGTGAAAACGGCTTCCCAGCCTTCGCGCTTCGCGTAAATCAGCGCCGCATCATTCGTCGCGATTTTGCCGGCATGCAGGGCGGAAATAAAATTGGTTCCGCGGTTGAGCCACACATCCAGCTCGGCAGGCTGCAAACCGAACACGGTCAAATCCACGGCGGCGTCCGTGACAAATTGCGCGGCCTGCGCCGACTGCAATTGTTGCAGCGCGTCAGTGATGCGGTCGCTGTCGGCCCGCGCCTGCAACGGCCGGGTCATGCGCCAGAGATGGTTCGTCGCATTGCGCCGCAGTTCAATGACCTTCGCGCCGTTGGTCAGCACGATGGCGTTGCAGTCATTTGCCTCCGCCGCCACCAGCGCGGTGCTCCGCCAGTCGCTCGCCGAATGCGGCAAAAATTTGAGCCAGTCGGCATCGGCCACAAACGCGCTGTCCGTGCCGACGACGCGTAGAAAGACCTGATCGCCCGGCGCGGTCCGGTTGCCGACCTGGAGTTGCCAGCGCTGGTCGCCGGTCTCGACCACGAGCGTGGTTGGCGGCGAATCAAAGCCGAAATCCGCCGAGGCGGTGTGGTGTTCGCGAAGTTCGCCGGGACTGATGCGCGTGGCCGGCACCAGCTTTTGCAGCGCGGCGAGCAGGGTCTCGATGGCGGCCGGTTGCGCCGGATACGTCAAGGGCTTGGTCAGCAGCCAGGCATGGTTGGTGCGGACGGCGCAGATTTCCAGCGCACCGGAAGGAATCACCTGAAGGCTGGTCACCGCCGACGGCTGCAAACCCGGCAGGATACCCTGCGTGGAAACGGCCGCCGGGCGCATGAACCGGTCCAAAAAATAAATGGATGCGAACAGCACTGCCGCGACGATCAGCCATGTCCATGTGTTTTTCGTGTTCATTATTTTCGGCGCACCAGCCAGACCAGCCAGCCGAACACCAGCACGCCGCCGGGCAGCGCGGCGAGCAGCAGCCAGCGGACCTGCTTCTGTTGCGCATGGGTGATGGTAAGGCGGTATTCCTTGACCGGCCGCGGGCCGATGCCTTCGAGCAATACAGTGCGGTCGAGCAACCAGTTCGCCGCGTAGCCGGCGAAGTCGCGGTTGGCGGCGGATTCGATCTGGCGGTTGCCGAGAAAGAAGGAATCGCCCACGACCAGGATGCGCGTGGTGCCGCGGGTGTTGGCCACACCCGCCGCAGTTTTTTGCTCGACCGCAGCCATGAGCGGATAACTGCGCGGCGCGGCAGTGGAATCGCCCATGAGGGTTGACTGCGGGCTGGAGAACACGAGTTCGTCCACTTTGGGAGCGTCCGCCGGCGAATCTTTCCGGTCAGCTTTGCCGACGGGCCGCGGCAAGATCAACTGGAGCGCCAGATGCGTGAGCGGGTTGACGGCGGGATGCTGGCTGAAATTAAAAACAATCACATCTTGATAGGCCGGCGGAGTCGAGTTGTTTTGATCATGCACCGCATCGGAACCGACATTGACGCCCCACCGCGCAAGGATGGGTTCGAGTCCGGTCGGATGCTTGATGGAAAAATAGTTGAACAGCATGAACAACCGTCCGCCTTGCGCGAGGTATTGGTCAATCTTCTGGAGTTCCGCTTCGGAAAATTCCGTGCGCGGGCCGGCGATGATGAGCAGATTGCAATCGTCTGGAATGGCGTTGTCGCCGAGCAATTGCAGCGATTCGGTCGCGATGTAACTTTCCGCCAGCACCGCGCCGAATTTCTGATATTCCTGCTCGCCGGACTCGGACAGCGATGGTTCGCCATGACCCTGAAGAAAATACGCCTTGAGCGGCTTGGAATTTTCCACCGCCAGCAGCATCGCGGTGAACATCATCTCGCCATTGAACGCAATCGGCTTCCGGCGGAACTCGCGTTCGGTGGCGTTCGGCACCTGCTCCAGCTTGACCTGCGTGAGCGCCTCGCCGTTGACGATTTTGACATGGCCGCCGCAGTCGAAAATCACCAGGTCCTTGTCCTTCGCCGAACTCAACTTGTATTGATCCTTGATTTTCTGCGCCTCGCCCGGGTCGGTCAGGTAGTCCACGGTCTTGACGGAAATGTTCGGGTTCGCCGAGCGGTATTCGTTCAGCAGCGCGATGATGGTTGGAAACCAGTCGTCGGTCTTGTCGTAGTAAACGGTCACGGCGACACGGTTCGTAATCGAATGCACCACGCTCAAGGAGCGCGCGGATAATTTCACCTGGGTCTGCGAACTCAAAAAATACCGGCCGTAAAATTTCGCGCCGAGATAATTCACCATCACGACCACCGCCAGCACCAGCGCCGTGCGCACAACCACGTCGAAGCCGATTTTCCAGCGGCGGCCCGGCGAGAAACTGGGTTGGGGTTTGGCGGCCATGTTATTTCCAACGCTGGCTTTCCACCACGCGTAGGGTCAGGAACAAAAAGAAGAAGGTGGCGGTCACATAAAAAATCACCGTGCGCGTGTCCACCACGCCACGCGCAAAATCATGCATCTGCTCAAACAGCCCGAAATACGACAGCGCCTGCGACTGCCATTGTGCGGTCGCCGGCAGCGCCTCCGCGAGAAAGCCGAGCGAAAACAAGGTCACGCCCAGCACGAAGCTGATCATCGCCGCCGCCATCTGGCTGCGCGAAATGGCCGAGGCGAAACAGCCCAGCGACAAGAACAGGCAGCCAACCAGGAAAATCCCGAGATACATGCCGCCCACCGTGCCGCCGTCCAGCGCGCCCGGCTGGTTGGTGAAATGCCGCACCGCGAACAGGCACGCGATCATCGGCAGCCAGGACACCATGTAAAAAATGATCGCGGTCGCAAACTTCGCCGCGACCACCTGGAGGTCGCTCACCGGCGTCGTCATCAGCGTTTCAAACGTGCCGGAAGCTTTTTCCAGCGCGAACAGCCGCATGGTGATGATGGGCGCGGCCAGCAGCACGATCAGCCAGAAAAAATAAGTGCGGTAAAACATCTCCGTCACCGGCATCGGCGACGGGTCGTTGCCGAGGTTTGTCATCAGCACCACGAAGCTCAGGCTGTTCAGCAGCGTCACCGACGCGATGATGACGTAGCCGGTGAGCGAGAGAAAAATCGAGCCGAGTTCCCGTCGCAGGAGAGTCAGAAAAATGCCCATCAGTTTTCCTCCTCCTCGTTCGGCTTCGTGACCTGGACGTAAATGTCCTCGAGCGAATGGCGGCTGCGCGTCAGCTCGCGCAGCACCCAGCCGCGCTCGCGTGCCAGCAGGAAGATTGCCGGCCGCAAATCAAAGCCGTCACGCGGCGTCAAAATGCACCGCTGAAATTCACCCTCGCCCGCCGACACGTCAAACTGTTCGATGCCCGGCATCTGCGCCCACGCGGCGCGCAGATCGTCCGCCGGCGCGTCCAGTTCCGCCACGATCTGGCTGCTGCCCAGCATCAGCTTCTGCAAGTTTTCCGGCGTGTCCGCCGCGAGAATTTTCCCGTCATACATGATCAGCATCCGGCTGCACATCATTTCCGCCTCCGGTAGAATGTGCGTCGAAATCAAGACCGTGTGCTTCTCCGCCAGGCTTTTGATCAATTGTCGCACCGAACGGATTTGATTCGGGTCGAGGCCGATGGTTGGTTCGTCCAAGATGATCAAATCGGGATCGTGAACGAGCGCATCCGCCAGGCCCACGCGCTGTTTGTAACCTTTGGAAAGCTGGCCGATGATCCGGCGGCCCACGTCCGTCAGGCCGCACTGCTCCATCACCGTCGTCACGCGCTCGCGCGATTTTTTCCAGCCGAGACCTTTCAGCCGCGCGCGGAATTTCAGGTATTCCCGGACGCGCATTTCGGGATACAGCGGATTGTTCTCCGGCATGAAGCCGATCCGCCGGCGCACCTCCTCGGACTGGTGGAAAACATCGAAGCCCGCCACGCGCACCGTGCCGCTCGTCGCCGGCATGAAGCTGGAAAGCACCCGCATTGTCGTGCTTTTGCCCGCGCCGTTCGGGCCGAGCAGGCCGACGATCTCGCCGCGCGCGACCGTGAACGAAATGCCGTCCACGGCCGTCCGGCCCGTGTAGCGCTTAGTCAGATCCACGACTTCGATCATCGGTTGTTCGCTCATTAAAACTTGGCACGGAGTGTAACTGAAAAACGCCGCCGACAGCCAACAAAAATTCCGGCGTTTTTCTATAAACATTCCAATCCGCCATTCGATGCAATCAAAATAAAACCGGCTGCTTGACTTTGACGCACCGGATGCGCAAAAACTTCATAAAATGTTCCCGGCATCCGAAAATTTCTACGCCGTCTGGCGGTCGCAGTTCGCGGCGGCCGCCGAGTTGCATGACGACAACGGATTGCCGTCCGAACGCTTGCTCCAAGCCATCTGGCAGCATCAGCGGCTGCAACGCGACCGGCTCAAAACCGCCGACGGCCACGCCGTCCGCGTTTTTCACCCCGGATTCATCAGCGTCGAAGGCGGGCCGGATTTTTGCAACGCCGTTTTGCAGGTCGGGGACGAAGCGCCGCGTTCCGGCGACGTGGAAATTGACCTGCGCGCCGATGGCTGGCGGGCGCATGGCCACGAAAAGAATAAAAATTTCCAAAACATGCTGCTGCACGTCGTTTGGGACGAACCGAAGTTTCCGGCCGGTGAAAGTGCGCCCTTGGTTTTACCGCTGAAAACCGTGCTCGATGCGCCGCTGGCGGAACTGGGTTTGTCGCTCGAAAACGAACCGCTCCGTTCGTTGCCGGAATATTTGCGCGGCAAGTGCTCCGCTTCGCCGCGTGAACTGCCAGAGTCGCGGGTCGCGGAACTGCTTCAAGCCGCCGCCGAAACCCGTTTCCGGAGCAAGGCCGCGGCAATGCTGGCCCGCGCGAAAAGTTCCGGCTGGGAACAGGCGCTGTGGGAAAACCTGTTCCGCGCGCTCGGCTACAAACACAACGTCTGGCCGATGCTGCATCTCGCCGAGACAAAACCGCGCTGGTCGCGCGGCGCGTACGGCACCGGTGCCGGCGACACCGCGTTTGAAATCCAGGCGCGGCTGCTTGGCATCAGCGGGCTTTTGCCGGGCGATTTGACGCGGGCACAAAAATCTTCGGACACCTTTTTACGGCGGGCGTGGGATTGCTGGTGGCGCGAGCGCGACAAATTGGAAAGCTGCGTGCTGCCGCGCGCGGAGTGGAAATTTCACGGCCTGCGTCCGGCCAACCATCCGCAGCACCGGCTCGCGCTGGCGTCGCACTGGCTGGCCGACCAAAAATTCATTTCCAAAATCGAAAGCTGGGCGACAGCTGAAATTTCAGGCGGTGGGACGGCGCTTTTTTGCGTGGCTGGCGTCCGAGGACAATTCCGTCTTGAAACTGGCGCGGCAGCGGTTGCTGGGAACCGGAAAAACCGGCATTTTGCAGACGGCTGCAGCGCAGCAGGGACTGATGCAAATCGTCCGGGACTTTTGCGAACACTCGAACGCGGTTTGCGCGGACTGCCGGTTTCCCGGGCTGGTGCGCGGCGGAAATGCGCCGGCGGCTACTTGACTTCGAGCTTGGAAAACGCGTCGTTGAGTCCGCTCGGCTGCGGTTCGCTGGCGACAGGCACCTTGGCTTTGGGTGGCGCGGTTTCAGCCGGAGCTTCGTCCTCGTCTTCATCTTTCATGGCCTCCAGCGGTTCGCCTTGATGCGGATTCTTGGCGCGTTTGTTGCGCGGCAGCGGGCTGATCATCAGGTTGATGGCCTTGCCGACAAGTTTCGGCTGAAAATCCGGCTGACCGTAGGGCGCGATGTCGGCAATGAACTTTTTAATGACCTCGAAGCCGACTTCCGTGTGCGCGTTTTCGCGGCCGCGAAATTTCAGGGCAATCTTCACCTTCATGTCATCGCACAGAAAATTGATCGCGTGCTGGAGTTTGATGCCGAGGTCGTGGGGATCAATGCGCGGGCTTAACTGGACTTCCTTGACGATGGACGCATGCTGATGCTTCTTGGATTCCTTTTCCTTCTTGGCGATTTCGTAGCGGTATTTGCCGAAATCCACGAGCCGGCAGACGGGCGGCACGGCGGTCGCGGCGATTTCGACGAGATCCACGCTGTGCTGGCGCGCGAGATTCATCGCATCGGTCAGCGGCAGGACGCCAAGCTGGTTGCCGTCCACTCCGATGACGCGGACTTCGCGGGCGCGGATTTTGCCGTTGACCCGGACGAACGAAGCAGGCGAGGAATTACGTGGGGAGAAAGGGCGGCTCAAGACACCCTCGTTGGTTGTAACATGACTTTAATTTTTAGCATCAAGCAGATTGCCACGACGGGCAATTCATAATTATGCCCTGTTAATAAGCGTTTTCCGGTCAGAGTGCAAGTAAAAACTGCGTGACGGAACCTCAATGGTGATGGTGATGCCGGAAGAGCCAACTCCGGTTCACGTAAAGATACCAGACGATCAATACGTTGAAGGCCAGCACGCCAAACACATACCAATGCGGATGCCGCACCAGCTCGCGGATTTCGATGGGGATGAAAAAAGCCGATTCGCCAATCGCCAGCCAGCCGGCCCATGAAAAACGAAACATCAGCCCGATGCCTTCAACGAACGAAATCAGGCTGTAAGCAAACGTCGCGACGGCGACCCAGCGGACATTGGCCGGGGTGATCTGATCCAGCCGGTCGCCGATTTCCGAGAAGAAGCGGTTTTCGGGATCAAGATGAACCCACGCCACGAGCCGGCCAAATAAATCCGACAGGTCCTGACCAATCAGCCGCAAAATTCCAAACGCCAGCGCCAGCGCGAGCAGGCCTTTGATCAATTTGCCGGTGATGATCAAATACAGCGTCGGCGCACGGCGCTTCGGCGGATCGGAAATGATTACGTCTTCACGCATCAACGAATCTTTGACAGCAAGAATTCCAAAAGTTCAGAAATTTTCAAGCGTTCCTGCCGGCCGTCATCGCGATAGCGGATCGTCACCGTGTCGAGCAGTTCCGGTTTTTCGCCGAGCGTGTCGAAATCAATCGTCACGCAGAACGGCGTGCCGGCCTCATCCTGACGCGCGTAGCGTTTGCCAATGCTGCCGCCGTCGTCGTAATAAACATTCATCCACGGCCGCAGCAAATCGCGCACGGCGATGGCTTTGGCGACCAGCTCCGGCTTGTTCTTCAATAGCGGCAGCACGCCAACTTTGATCGGCGCGACGCGTGGATGAAACTTCATCGTGTAAATCGTCTCGGTCTTGCCCTTGTCGTCCGTCTTGACGGTTTCGGAATAGGCATTCGCGATGAGCGCGAGGATCAAGCGATCCACGCCGGCGCTCGGCTCGATAACGTGCGGGATATATTGGCCTTTGGTCAGACCGTTCGCATCTTCCGTCGCCTGCTTTTGGATTTGCTCCGGAGTCTCATCCGGCTTGGCGGATTTCGTCAGGTAATTCTTCCGGTTCTCGTAGTAGCGCCGCCAGAGATCGTCCTGTTTATCCTTCGGCAATTTCGCCCACGCGGCGCGCAGTTCATCGTCAAACACGCCCATCGGCTTGCCGGAAAATCGTTGGTGCTGCGACAAGTCAAAATCGCTGCGCGCGGCGATGCCTTCCAGTTCGTCACCCTTCACGTTGCCGTTCTCGTCCTTCTTGCTGAACGGGAACTTGAACAAAATATCCGTGCAGGCACGGGCGTAATGCGCGAGTTCTTCCTTGGTCTGAATGTGAAAACCGAGCGTCTCGCGCGACAAGCCGATGCCTTCGTAAAAACGCACGCGTTCCTCGACCCAATATTGATGCCACGCCTGCCAGCCCCAGTTCGGCTGCGGCTCGCCGGGATGGCCAGTGGTCGGCACCGTGACGACGCTGCCGTGGATGGCTTCAATCGCCTCGTCCGGCTTAATAAAAAATTCCAGTTCCATCTGCTCGAACTCGCGCGAGCGGAAGGTGTAGTTGCGCGGTGTCACCTCGTTGCGGAACGCCTTGCCGATCTGCCCGATGCCGAACGGCACCTTCTGGCGCGACGTTTCCAGCACGTTTTTGAACTGCGTGAAAATCGCCTGCGCGGTTTCCGGCCGAAGATACGCGACGTTGTCTTCGCTCTCCACCGGACCGACGTAGGTCTTGAACATCAAATTGAACGGACGCGGCTCCGTCAGTTCCGTGGAACCGCAGCCGGTGCATTTCGTGCCGGCGGGCAAGGCGAATTTACCGTCCGCATTTTTGATGAGCGTCAGTCCCTGATCCTCGCAAAGTTGGTCGGCGCGATGGCGCTTCTTGCATTTTTTGCAGTCGCACATCGGGTCGCTGAACGTGTCCACATGGCCGCTGGCCTTCCAGATGGCGGGCGACATGATGATGGTGGCTTCGAGGCCGGCGACGTCGTCGCGATGGCGGGTCATGGCATTCCACCAAAGCTCCTTGACGTTGCGCTTGAGCTCCGCGCCGAGCGGGCCGTAATCCCAAAAACCGTTGATGCCGCCGTAAATCTCCGACGACTGAAAAATGAACCCGCGTCGCTTGCACAGCGAGACGATTTTCTCCATCTGCAAATTCTCTTTTGGTTCGGCCATATATTGAATTTGGCAGTGTTGGTCAATTTTGTGGAGAAATCAATCCCGAAGGCGCAAAAGTGACCGGTGGCGCGTGGCAAAAGACAGACAAGCTCTCGTTGCGGCGGAATTTCACCGTGTCACTTGCCGCTCGCCATCTGTCACCGTTTTTATGCGAACAATTTTTCCGCCAATGCGTGAAACTCACGCGCTATGCGTGAAAATTTCACGCAAGGCGAGTTGGCGGCAAAAACAGATTCACGGTTTCATTGGTATTTCGGCAATACGCACTGTTGGCATTGGTAGTGCTAAATGGAATCAACAATCCGATTGACAGAAGACGCGAATCCAGTAGATTGCGCCACCAGTCTCCGGACGAAATAACAACAATTGAAAAACCGTCAACTTATGAAAAAACTCCTCAAGCAAAAAGCGGCGTTCACGCTCATCGAGCTGCTCGTCGTCATCGCCATCATCGCCATTCTCGCGGCCATGCTGCTGCCGGCGCTCGCCGCCGCCAAGCGCAAGGCCCAGCGAATCAACTGCGTCAACAACCTCAAGGAAATGGGCCTGGCCTTCCGCGTTTGGGAAGGTGACAACAACGACCGGTATCCCATGTCGGTTGCTTCCGCTTCAGGCGGCGCTCAAGAATTTATCGCACAAGGATCTACTTTTTCCGGAAAGTTATACCCCGCCATGGTTTTCATGGTCATGTCCAATGAATTGGCAACCCCCAAAGTGCTCAACTGCCCGTCGGACTCCTATAGCCATCAGATCGGCACCAACTTCAACCAAACCATCTATGGTGGCAATGCATATCCGCCAGTTGGTAAACAAGGCGCTATCGGACAGGTCAGCTACTTTGTCAGCGGTGATGCCACGGAGTCCGACCCCCAAATGATCATGGCCGGCGACGAAAACATTGGCAATGCAACCACAGTTGCTAACGGAGCTTCAGGTAATGCATTCACTACCACTGCAGCTCTCCCTCAAACGCCAGCAAAAGTTGACTCCGAGAATTTCAGCACCGGTGCCACCCCATGGGGCACTGCGGCCGGTGCCTGGGCATGGACGGCAGATTTTCATCAGAAAAACGGCAATCTTATGATAGCCGATGGCAGCGTGCAGCAGGTCAGCATTTCCGCTTTGCACACCGCAATGCTGAACAGCACCAACACGGTGGCCGTTCAATCTTGGAACTTTCCGATGTAAGCTGATTCAGCCAGTTTCAAGGCGCTCCGCAAGGGGCGCCTTTTTCTTTCAACCGATGATGTTTCCGGGTGTCATCGGGGCTTGCGCCCGGTTTTGCCAACGGTGCGCTGATCGGCAAAAAAGTTTTGCAGCAGCGCGCGGCATTCTTCCAGCCGCACGCCGGCGGTGATTTCGCAGCGGTGGTTGAGCGTGGGGAACTGTAGCAAATTCAATGCGCCGCCCGCCGCGCCGCCTTTCGGGTCGGGTGCGCCGAACACCACCCGCGCCAGCCGCGTGTGTACCACTGCGCCGGCACACATCGGACACGGCTCCTTGGTGACGTAAAGCGTGCAATCCGTCAGCCGCCAATCGCCCACGGCGTTTTCCGCCTGCGTGAGCGCCAGCATCTCCGCGTGCGCCGTGGCGTCCTTGAGCGTCTCGACCTGATTGTAGGCCCGCGCAATGATGCGCCCTTCGCGCACAACGACCGCGCCGACGGGCACTTCCTCGCGCTCGTAAGCCTTCGCCGCCTGCCGCAAGGCTTCGCCCATGAAATAATCGTCGCTGCGCAGGTCAATGATGGGTTCGCTCATTTCTTGAATGAAGAAGATAGAATGAAGCAGGCGGAAACAAAAACCCAAAACGGCGTGGACAAATTCATTTCTTCAGTCTGCATTCTTCATTTTTCTTTCGCTTCTTCCAGCATCCACTCGTTCCGCCCGTCCGGATGGCAACGGCAGTGCGCCGCGAAAAATCCACCGCGAAACTGCCAGAACCACGGCCAGATTTTTTCCCGGTCGGTCTGCGGGATTTTCAACGAGGAAATTTTTTCGCGCGGGAAAAATTCAAACCGGCCTTCACTCATGGCCGGCGGGAGCACTTTCAATTTCACCTTCACCTCAAACAAAAACATCAACCAGTGCGTTTGGCCCTGATAGCCGTGCTCGCTGATCAGCCCGGCGAGGTGCAAATCCGACGGTGCAAGCTCCAGCCCGATTTCCTCGTGCGCCTCGCGGCAGGCACAGGCGTAGGGCGATTCGCCAGTGTCCATCTTGAGTTTGCCGCCGCACGGACTCCACAGCCCACGATTCGGCTCCTGCGCGCGTTCAAGCAGCAGGATTTCGTCGCGCTCATTGAAGACGTAAAGCAGCGTGGCGATTTGGAAATGTTGACAAAGTTTCGGATTCACAGTAAAACGCAATAAAATCAATGAAAACTTACCTATACAACCGGATAAGTTCCGGCAAACAAAGTAGTGGCGATGGCCTAACCAGACAATCAGAATCCGCCGAGGTTTTTGACTTCATAAAAACCCATAGGCTCGAAGTGGTGCAGCGCATGGTTTATACGGGTTCAAGTTTCACCGGCAAAAACTTTGATAATGAAACCGTGCTGGGAAAATTTATTGAGGCTGTTAAGACAGGAACCATATCCACTCCGGTTTGTTTATGCTTTGAGAACTGGGATAGATTTGGCCGGGATATAGAATGGAAGAACACCAAAAGGTTTTTGGATTTGATTTACGCCGGTGTTTCCGTCGGCGTCGTTTCAATGAATGTTGTTATTGACCAAAAAGTTTTGGCTCTGAATTCAGACATCCTTCAACTGGTGGTTAATGACATTCAGCGGGCAAGAAAGGAATCGCAGCGCAAGAGCGGATTCAGCAAAAGAAATTTATTCGTGAAGGTGAATAGGGCAAAGAGCGGTGAAAAGATTTATTTTGGTGGACAGTCGCCGCGGTGGATTATCGGGGTTAAGGATGGAAAGTTTGTTTTAGATGACGATATGGTTGCCGACATCAAGCGAATCTATGATTTATACATCCACGGCAAAAGCTGTGTTGGTATAGCAAAGATTCTGAATGATGAAAGGAAAACACGGTTTGGCTTATCACGAAAGACAAAATCGGATAAAGAAACAAAGACACATTGGTATAATACCACCATACGAAACATTCTTACGAACAAATCTCTAACTGGATGGAGCAAAATTAACGATTTTGAATCAGACAGTTATTATCCAAAAATTATAGACGCAGGGTTGTTTAACCGAATTCAAGTCCGGTTAGAAAAGAATGCTTTCAATCGTGGCGGCGCTTACAAAACAGGGTTGGTGACAAATTTGTTTCAAGGTTTGTCGTGGTGTGTTCACGGAAGCCACCATGACATTGGCGTAAGGTATCACAAAGTTGGAAACAAGTATTACAGCTATATGAGTTGCCGCAAAGCCCGCGTCAATCTTTGTTCCGATATGACTTGGTGGCCGGCGAATAGGTTTGAAGAGCAGATATTGTTTATGGTGCTGGAAAAATCGCCTGCGGAATTGCTGGATAAGCCGGAAATGAAACAGAATTCCGTTTTGGAAAAATTGAATATGGAACTGGGAAAAGTAAATATGCTGATTCGTCGGAATAGTGATATGCTGTTGGACTTTAATTTGAAGGACGTTCAGGAGATTCAAACGAACCTTGTAAAGCTAAATATCCGGCGCACAGAGTTAAAAGAGCAAATTCAAGCCGAGGAATCAAAGCAAGCGATTCAAAATGTGAACCCGCAAAGCATTATTAGACTGAAACAGATATTTCAAATGGATTTTGAGTATGAAAAAACAGAGGCCGACAAGATTATTTCGCAGTTAAGAGATAACAAAATACGGCAGGAGTTAAAAAATATGATGCCCGAATTGATTTCAAGAATAGATGTTGACCTTGCCGGAATGTCGTTTGACGTAACGCTTGTAAATGGGAAGCATATCAAACAAGCATTTCTTTGAAGACGACAACGCATCTGGCGCATAAAGAAACCCAAAGGAATTAACCTTTGGGTTGTGGCGCTCAACGGTGATTTACTTCGGCTTGATGATATATCCAGCGCCGGACTTTTCATATCGGCCAGAGCTATTGCCGGTTGTCAGATACCCCTTTACAACTTCCTCGGTCAAGTCAGTCTCCTTTGCGATATATTCAATGGTTGCCGGTTTGCCTTCCGCTCGCTTGATTGCTGAATTGATTTTCTTTCCGGGCTTTGGCTTACCCGCGGTTGCGCCGCCTGAATTGCCATTGCCGCCGAATCTCTTTTTAAGGAAGGCGACAGAGTGTTTATATTGTTCGTCTTTCAGATATTCGCCATCAAATAAATCTTCATGGTCTAACTGTTTGATTATCTCACAAACATCAAACAGCCTATCCACCAATTTTTTCTTTAGTGGTATCGCCAGCTTGTCAATCGTTGTCTGGAGATTCCGGTCAATTTCTTCTTTTTGCTTTTGAGCATTGGACTTGGCTTGCTCAATTTCTTTGAGCAGGTCAGGTGGTTCTGTCGGTAAATGTTTATCCAGGACTTCTATCGCAGCTTTTGCTTGTGTCATAGTAGTATTTGCCACATTCGTGTTATTGTTATCAATGTTTTCCAACTGTTCAGCCAATTCTGTCTTGAACTGCAAACCACGCAATTTCGCCATGTCCTGTTGAAAACCTTTTTGATTGAACCGGCTTCGTCCATATTCATCATGGCTTCCTTTGATGACGCGAGCCGCAGCTTTTTTGATTTGTTCAATGGTCGGCTTTTTGAATGTTCGGCGTAACGATTTTGCAGCATCATCCATCGCGGGACAGATTCTTAACCGATAACGGATTTCAGCGCAAATAAAAACTTTCAACTTTTTTGCTTTTCGCTGTTGCCCGGCGCAAATGCCGATGTTCCAGTAACACCATACAGTTAATCAATAACGATTGACTGATTGATAACAAACAACAACAGAAAGCAAAAAATATGAAAAAGAACACAAGTAACACGAATCAATTCAGCCCCGAACAAATCGCCAAGGTTCTGGCAACGCTGACGCCGGAACAACTCGCCGCAGCCGCCAAGGAACGCCAACAGGCTTCCCTTCAACCGCTGATTGATGAATACAACAAAACCGATGCCATCCTTTCGGAATTGGAAATGAAGATTCAGGCGATTAGCCCGGAATGGAATCCGCCGAAGTCCCCCAGTGTATCAGATAAAATCCTGTCTTGGGTTACGGCGCAGAACAAAGCCGTTACGAAAGCGGAAATCTCCGCTGGCGTTGGTAAGAAGTTTGTCCTGTCAGCAATCAAAAAGCTGGTGACGAAAGGCAACCTCGCCGTAAAGGATGACAAGTATTCGGTTTCTGATACTAAGAAATAGCCGAACATCAATAAACAGTTTCACCCGTCCAAAATGGACGGGCTTTCTTTGCGGTCACACTTGGATTATTTTACTGGAGTGTTTTTCAAGTTTCAGCGTTTCTGTTTTCCAGTGATACTGAATTTTCTTTGAGTGAAATGTTGAACTTGGAAAATTGAAATAATCAATTTCCAGTTTCATCAATCGAAATCCTCCAGTGAGTCTAGTAGGTTTCTGTTTTTACATTTTATCAGTGTTGTCGGGTTTCCCCAGTCGGCGACTCAATTCGCCACCATCATATTTCCTTGAGTGAATTTTCCTTTCGGAAATGGGAGCGTTGACTTGCTCCAACCGCCTATTGGTTCGTTTTGATACCGGCTCAAAACTCAACGGTTATGTTAATACGGTCTTGTCCATTACATCAATTAGGTGTCAACGGTGTTAATTATAGAATTCAATCTGCGATAAATGGCGTTAATCATTTTAAGTTCTCTTTCAATAAATATCGCTATCAGATTAAAAACGCTCGAAATCATTTTTTTATTTTCCTTCCCCTGCCGCAATGAAAACCCCCACGCTGATTAAACGTGAGGGTTAATGGGCGTTGAGAACCGAGGCTGTGAAGTAACCTGAATGTTTGCCCACTGATAAATATCCCGATGTTGGCGGAATGATTATTTTATCCGCCGCCAGTCACATATTTATTTTTGGCGATGGAATGAGCCATCGTCAAAACGAAAGAGAACCGATTATGGATTTTACAAATAATCAAAACATCAGCGGTAGTGCGGATTCATTCGCCGCAGAATTAAGGCGAGTTTGTCAAAGGGGCGCACACACGCCGGAAGAAAACCAACGACTCAAAGCAGAATTGGATTTCAAGATAATGAAACGCCGTGCGGAAGCCAAAGACCGCAGACGTGAGGCGCTGACACAGAGAGCCATGCAAATCTTCAAAGGTGAATGTGATTATGAATGACAATTCATTAGACCCCGCCAGAATCATTTCCATTTTGGAAATCTTACTTGCACAGTTGGAAGCGTCACTGTCGGCGCAGATAATGGAAGGCGATAGCCGCACCGATAACCTAAAAAATCAGATTGACGGATATAAGGATAAAACCTCGCGCCTAAAATCCGTGTTACGAAAGCATCAAGCCGCCTCGCGCCGAAAGCGGATGTTAGTAAAACAAAATCGTGACAACACGAAACGGCATTAAAAAAATCGCTTCTGGATATACGCAAAATTCTCGCGCCAAACCAAGGATTATTGATGTTCAGCGGGGACGGGTTCCGGGCATTTTATAGGAAATACGTTTATACTTGCGCCGGATTGCGTCTGTCCGCTCCATCTGATTAGACCGTGAATCCCATTTCATCATCAAAACCACGGCCAGAACCAATCTGGCGCACATAGGGTGGCTGGCCTGTATGTTTTGTTATCGGATAAGAAATAGGTGCGGCTGATACAAGTGGCTAAAACTGAGCAGCAATAGTCAATTTTACCCTTAATAAACGATACTGAAAACGATAAATCCTGTTATGCTTGACGATTTCAACGCTTTACAACAACAATTCCGATTCAGGAGCACAAATTCCGTAGAATATGTGTCGCCATTCCTGCCCGTTATTGGACTCTCCAGATATGAAATCAAAAGCATATTATTACATACGAGTCAGCGGGAAGGGACAAATTGAGGGTGACGGATTCCCCCGGCAACGTGACACAATCACCCGATATGCCAAACGGCATCAAATTGAATTGGAGCGGGAATTTTGTGAAAAGGGCGTTAGTGGAACAAAGGACGCATTTGACCGTGAAGCCCTAACTGAATTGTTTGTTGCTATAAAGGCAAACGGTGTTCGGCTGGTCTTGGTTGAGCGGGCGGATAGGCTGGCGCGGGATTTAATGATTTCAGAGATTCTTTTAGGCGAGTTCAGAAAGATTGGTGTAAAGGTTATATCCGCCGAATGTGGGACTGAATTGACGGTGGAAGGAGCCGACCCGACCAAAATTCTGATTAGGCAGGTCTTGGGGGCAATAAGCGAATGGGAAAAATCCGTTGTGGTTCAAAAGCTCCGCTCCGCTCGCATGAGAATCCGAAAAACTGATGGCCGTTGTGAAGGCCGGAAACCTTACGGTTTCACAGAATCCGAAAAGATGATTATTAACAAGATGCTTGAGTATCGTTCAAATGGCCGGTCAATCGCTGACATCGCCAACCAATTAAACTTGGACGGTATCAAACCACGAACAAATTCCAGAGCCGGAAAAGAAACAAAATGGCATCCGACAATGATACAACGGATTTTGATTCGGAAATAAGAAAGGATTTTAAGCGTATGAAAGACGGATTTATTCGCAATCGTGAGGGACGTATAATAGCGAAGTTTGATTCCGATGGCCGGTGGTTAAGGGACGGCCAAGGCAAATTGGTGGCGCATTACGATTCAAGGAATGATGTCACACGTTCAAGGGAAGGCCGTATAATTGGAAAATCCGATTTACGCTTGTATTACTTGGGCAAAAATAAACCTGCCAAATAAAAAACTCCGCCAGTTTTGTTATTGGCGGAGTTGTGTAAGTAAGCAGATTATTTTCGTGTCAATGTGATTTGGTTGCCATCCATATCGCCCAAATTAACCGTCCCGACAGGATTGCCCGCTGTTAGGGAAACACCGTCAATGGTGACAAGCCAATTTGGTTCGCTATCGCTGAAACTGGCCTCGGCCTTCAAATCGTATAGGCCGTCTGCGGCTCCCTTGAAGATTTTCACGTCAGCCGTTGCGGTGGTTGGATTTCCCCACCCGTTTTCGGAATCGTGAAGCCGCAAGGTGCTTTTACATTTCAAAGCCCCATCGTCATCTTGAAAAAACGTGGCCGTCCAAACACCTGTCATCATCGCCCCCATAATCTTTTGGGCGTGCGCCTGTCCTTCATACGTTCCGAGCAATTTAACCAATTCGGCGGTTTTGTTTTTGTTGAATGACAGGCTGCCGTCTGAATTGCCACAACCGTTTAGCAACACCGAAAGCAGAACTGCCATCGCCATCAAAACCGTGTATCCCATTATTTTTCTAATTGTGGTCATACATTTTCCAAGACGTAATTTCTTGAGCCGGCTCGTCCACGGTAACGGTGTATGAATTACTTTGAATTCCCCCGTCATTAGCACCGCCGGAAATCGGAGTCCTGACCGTTACCTGAAAAGCACCGCCAGCAAAACCACTATCAATTTCAACATCAGCATTACGGCCATAATGGTCTTGGGCGTAATCCCGAATCAATTGCCGAGCCGATTTGTGTGAACTGCTGTGCGATGAACTTGAACCGCCTCTACTACCGCTGCCGGTTTCCTTGTCGTTTGCTTCTGAAATAATGCCAAGGATGCAAACCGCCGCAAAGATTCCCCATGCCACTTTGGGTTTTGGATTTGTGAACACCACGCCATTCGAGTTTTTGAATTTGCTCAACAGGATGGTTATGACATCAATGAATGTCCAAATCCCCAATCCCCCAAATGTCACAAGTTGGACGATTCCTGATTTGAATTTTCGGGCGTAGAACCGATGGATGCCGAAAACACCGAGAAAGAGTCCCAATAAAAAGACCGTCCAGAATTCAGATGGTTTTGCGGTTGCCATGGGTGTTTCCATTTGATTTTGTGATTGATGATTTGTGTTACTCATATTTACCTTTCTATTGGAGTTCCCAAGCAAATATATTCAACGCATTAAAGGAAAACTCGGGCTGATAATACGGAGAATTGTCGCTGCTAAAAGGCAAAGCTGCCTTGAACTTTCCAAAAGTGCGCTTAACTACGACTGTCTTGGTGACTTGACCATTGAAACAAAGGGCAAAGGTGCGAGTAAATGGGCCGTAAGACACAACCTTAACACTGTCCACGCTTTCCCGATTCTGATACAGGCGAGTGTTTCCAGCCCATTTTGCCTGTTCTTCAGAATTATAGTAGTCACAAATCAGCAACACGAGAAATAAGCATACAGCGGTTACTATACAATAAATTTTCAGGCTGCTTTGACGGCTGTTGTCTCTTGTAAAGTAGAAAATCAAAAATGCCGTGCATAAAATTAAGGGACACAAAAGAATATATGGAGACAGTCCCGGACAATAGGTAGATGAATAGACCTTTACCTGCGACGCGGCAATCAGGAGGGTTGCCACCGAAGAAATTACAATTAGCGCGACCCATACAGTTTCAAGCAATCGAGACTTGGTTGCTGTTGGGGATTGTTGTGGATTTGTGTCATTCATATTGGTCTTTCGTTTGCTGCCTAACTTTTTGAAAAAAGCATCAATTCCTCGTGCTATTTCTTTTCGTTCGGCCTTTGTTGTCATAAGGTTTATGATTTAATTCGCCCCGTCGTTTTTGGTCAAGTCAAAAAGGGGGATTATAGTCCCTGTCATTATTGTTTTTGCCGCTGGCAAAGTGACAGAATGATAAAAAGAGATTTGGCGAAATCGTTTGGTGTCGTGCTTCGCAATCATAGAAAAGCTGCGAAAATGAGTCAGGAGAAATTGAGCGAGAAAGCCGACGTGGACGTGAAAATGATTGGGCGGATTGAAAACTTTATTCGGAATCCAAGTTTGAATCTGGCCGATTCGCTTGCGGATGCTCTTGGTGTTCCGTTATCTCAAATGATAAAAGAGGCGGAAGATTTACGACGAAAGGGAAAACCGCCCGCCAGATTGTGATTCAGCCCGCCATTGTGTTCTGGCTCGCTGCCGCCGTCCCTAAAGTCATTTCGCCAGCGCATAACGACAATTCCAGCCGGTTCGGTCGTGGTATCGGTGACGGTCAAACCGTTTGACGTGGTTTGACGGCCAGAACCGTCTGGAATCGTTCTGGCTTTGCGCCTGACGGTCTTTTGTCGCCTGTGGGGAATGTGTTCCGTCTGTAATCCCTAAAACCGTTGAAAACAAAGGGAATTGACAAATCACCGTCATTTGTCATTATCTCCATAACGCCGTGGCGATTTTGTAGGGCAAAGCCATAAATCGAAAATGCAGAAGGAAGAATGCAAAATGCAGAAACAAAATTCAAACGCAGGCTGTAAAAATCATTTCTTCATTCTTCCTTCTGCCTTGATGTTCGAATAAACTACTGTCCGCTCGCTTAAAGGAAAATCATGTCGCGTCCACGCCTCGTCGCCCTGCTGCTGGCACTGACCACGCTGGTGGTCTTTCTGCCCGTCGGCGGGTTCCATTTCGTGAACTTCGACGACACCGATTACATCACCGATAACCCCGTCGTCAAACACGGGCTGACGCCGGCTGGGGTGGTCTGGGCGTTCACCGGCTATCATGTCAGCAACTGGCATCCGGTCACCTGGCTTTCGCACATGGCTGACTGTTCGCTGTTCGGCGTAAATCCGGGCGCGATGCACTTCGTTAATGTCCTTTTTCACGCGGCCAACGCCGCACTGCTCTTCATCCTGTTCTGGCGGCTTACGCAAAGACTCTGGCCATCCGCACTGGTCGCCGCACTGTTCGCGTGGCATCCGCTTCATGTCGAATCGGTCGCGTGGATTTCCGAGCGCAAGGATGTCTTGAGCACATTTTTCGCGCTGATGTCGCTGCTGAACTACGCGAAATATGCGAAGGAAAACTGCCGCCAGAGTTTTTGGTTCGCGCTGATATTTTTCGCACTCGGCCTGATGTCTAAGCCGATGCTGGTCACGCTGCCGTTCGTGCTGCTGCTGTTGGATTACTGGCCGCTGAAAAGATTTTCGCCGGCCGCCTTTCGGCCTGCGCTTCTGACTGAAAAAATTCCCTTCTTTCTGCTCGCCGCGATTTCTTGCGTCGTCACCTTTCTCGCCCAGCGCAGCGGCGAGGCCGTCATCTCGCTCGACAGCGTCTCGCTGGGCTACCGGCTCGAAAACGCGCCGCTCGCCGCCGCCCGCTATCTCCAGAAAATTTTCTGGCCAGCCGGCCTTTGCGCCATCTATCCGCTGCCGGAAAAAATTCCCGCGCTGCCGGTCGTGTTGTCCGTCGCGGTTTTGCTTTTGATTTCCGCCGCCGCGTGGCGCTGGCGGAAATCTAGGCCGTATTTCATCACCGGCTGGCTGTGGTTTCTCGGCACGCTCGTTCCTGTCATCGGCCTGGTGCAGGTCGGCGGGCAGGCGATGGCTGACCGCTATACTTACCTGCCGGCAATCGGATTTTTCATTGCGCTGGTTTTCTTGGGGGACGATTTCGCGGACCGGCTGCATACGCCCCGGGTCATCCGGTTCGGATTGGCCGGGCTGGTTTCGCTTGTGTGCATTTTGGCCACGGAAAACCAGCTCCAGTTCTGGCGCGACAGTGAGACACTTTTCCGCCGCGCCATCGCCGTGACGGAAAACAACGACATTGCGCTCGTCAACCTCGGCGTCGCATTGGACGTACAAGACCGCTTCGACGAGGCGCTGGCGGTGTATCATCAGGCTGAAAAATGCGGCAGCCGCCATTTCGAGGTTCACAATAATCTTGGCAACGTGCTTGGCCTTCTGGATCGACACGCTGAATCGCTCGCCGAATACCGGGAGGCGATCCGGCACCGGCCGGACAATCCCAAGTTTCACAACGCCGCCGGCACCGAACTGGCCGCGCTCAGCCGGTGGGACGAGGCGCTGGCGGAATTTTCCGAAGCGGAAACGCTCAATCCCAATTACGCCGTCCCGCACGTCGAGGCCGCGAAAGTCCTTTTCAAGCTCGGCCGCGACATCGAAGGGTTGGACGAATTCCATGTTGCGCTGCAAGTTGAACCGGACAATTACAAGACCCTGGCCACGGTCGCGCATTATCTCGCCGCCAACGAAAATGCCGCCGCTCGCAATGGGCCGGCCGCGCTCGCGCTCGCCCGCCAGGCCGACGAGCTTTCCGGTCATGGGCAGCCCGTGGTGTTGGACTTTCTCGGCATGGCCTTCGCTGCCAATGGCGATTTCACCAACGCCGTCGCCTGCGCGCAAAATGCTCTTGCTCTCGCGAACGCGGCGCACATGAACAATGTCGCGCCGCTGCAAAAACGACTTGAACTTTACCAGCAAAACCAGCCGTGGCGCGAATCCTTCCGCGCCACCAACGCGCAGTGACGCGGTAAAATTCCATTGTCTCCGCGCGCCAAAAAATTAAACTGTCCACTCGCTTAAATGAAAACTTACAACATCGCAGCGCTCGCCGGCGACGGCATCGGCAACGAAGTCATGGCCGAGGCCATCAAGGTCTTGCGCACCACGGAAAAGAAATTCGGCTTCCAACTCAACATCACCGAAGCGCCCGTCGGCTGGGCCGGCATTGATGCCGCCGGCAAGGCGCTGCCCGACGCCACGCTCGCGCTCTGCAAAAAGTCCGAATCCATCCTGTTCGGCTCCGTCGGCCTACCGGATCGCGATCCGACGATTCCCAAAGAGGAACGCCCCGAACGCGCCGCGTTGCTGCGGCTGCGCAAGGAATTCGGCCTGTTCGCCAACCTGCGCCCGGTTTCATTGCCGAAAGTGCTGTCCCATGCGTGCCCGCTGGCGAAGGAACGCCAGGGCGACGGCATTGATATTTTGGTCGTGCGCGAACTGACCGGCGGCATGTATTTCGGCCAGCCGAAGAAGACGGAAGATCTCGGCAACGGCCAGCAGCGCGCGATTGACACGATGGTTTATACCACGCCCGAGATTGAACGGATTGCGCATGTGGCCTTCAAGGCCGCGCAGTTGCGGCGGAAAAAACTGACGAGCATCGACAAGGCGAACGTGCTGGAGAACGGAATTTTGTGGCGCGAAGTCGTCACCCACGTCGGCAAACAGTATCCCGACGTGACCCTGGACCACATGTTCGTGGACAATGGCGCGATGCAGCTCATGCTCAAGCCGACGCAGTTCGACGTGATGCTCTGCGAAAACATGTTCGGCGACATCCTGAGCGACGAGGCGGCGGCACTCGGCGGTTCGCTGGGAATGCTGCCCAGCGCGAGCCTCGGCGCGACGAACGGAAATCAGACTTTTGGCTTCTACGAACCCGCCGGCGGCACCGCGCCGGACATTGCCGGTAAAAACCTGGCAAACCCCATCGCGCAAATCCTGTCGGGCGCGCTGATGCTGCGTCATAGTTTTGGTTTGAACGACGCGGCGGCGGCGATTGAAGCGGCGGTGGGCAAAGCCATCAACGCGGGCAACCGCACCGGTGACATTTTCAATCCGCTGGAAACGTCGGCGAAAAAGGTCGGCACCACGCAGATGGGCGACGCGATTGCGGCGGCGATTTGATTGCTGCCGCGCCGGAAGTTTTAGAGCTTGGCCGGCTACGGGCGTTTGATCCGGTAGAATTGTTGCGCCCCATTGGGGGCGCAGGTCGCCCGGAACAATCCCGAACCCAGCGACGTGATGACGGCTCCGGCGTCAGAATAGGTGCCGGTGATCTGCGCCGAACGCACCACCAAAAATGCCGACGGGACATCGCTGGTTCCGGCATTGAAATCAATCTGGACGTTGCCGCCGTTCATGACCATCGCCGCGATGGCGGGTCTGACAGGCGCAACGACGGTCTGATTGTTGGCACTCCAGGAAAGCGAAAAATTATCTATGCCGAAGGTGTCGCGGGTGCCGCCGGCGGTGTCGGTGCTTAAGGCGGCAACTCGAATCCAGACATTATGGGGCTGGTTGTCCGCGTCCGTTCCCAGCGTGAAAGTCCGATTGGTGGTGCTGAAACTTCCCGGGTCGGAATTGGTTCCCAGCAGTGTGAATGCCGTTGGTGAATCGCCAACGGCGTAGTCAATGGTCCAGGTCGTGGAATTGCTGTTCGACCTCAACAAACTCAAGTCCACGCTGAAAGTGAAGTTGCTGAAACCGGTGGTGTTCGCGATTTGAAAGACAAACGCCGCGCCCGGATCGCCGAAAGCGGCGGTTTGCCAGATGCACGGATAGCGGTTGGTGAATTCGCCTTGGAGCGTAGAACTTTCGGTTCCAATAGCAGCGGCGAGGGAATTGTTGGTTATCCCGGCGGCGTTGCCAAACTGTCCGGTTTGAGTGCCCCAACTGACATTGGTAATGTTGAAGGCGGTGGCCACCCCGAGGCTGGTCGCAGTGGCGTTGGTCCGCACCGACCAGCCCGGCGGCAGGCCGTTGCTGATGGAGTTGAAATTTTGCGTGTAATTGGTTCCGGTCAGCGTAACCTGCGCCGCGGCTGAAGCAGCGAAGCATGTCACCAAACCAACAACCCCGACGAATCCGCCCAAACCGCGAAAGCTCATAATTTTTCAAAATTAATTTTGCACAGCGGCTCGCCTGGCGTGAAGCGGCTGGCCAGCGAGTCTTTTTGACAGAAGAAATACTTACAAAAATAGATTCAGATGCACATTTTTCTTCTCGTGAAGTTATCCACAACTTATTTACAATCGGAAACTATAGAGCTATTGCGGGCGTCGTCTCACGGAAATCTGTTATGAAGAATATCTTCTGGATTTTGGTGATGACCGCTGCCACCAATCTGCGCGCCGCCGAGGTGGCACCGACCAATTCGCCTACCGCCACAGCTTTTCTGTCAATGCGCCGACGCGTTCCAAGGCCTTACTGGGTCCCGGGGCCGGATTTCGGGGGCGCATTGGTGGCGAACACAAATTGCAGTCCGCGCGTATAACATTCGGCATTCTCACTGGCATGGCCCGAATTGCTGACCGACTCGAAGGCAAAGCTTAAATTCTTCAGATTTTTCCGGGCCACTTTATCGGCGAAATCCGACCACATCGTGGAATTTTCCAAAGCGCCACAAGTCATGTAGGCGCGGGTATCTTGCTTGAAGCCGTCCGGCGGGAATTTGTCCAAAAGCGTGTTCAGCGCATAATTGTCCCAGGAGATGGGCGGGCTGGAGCCG
>Ga0182030_10005885_pt1 | contig 25962 bp, 25 predicted proteins | sample 812S3MmetaG_FD_121299 | JGI IMG/M metagenome (GOLD analysis project Ga0182030, IMG submission 121299) | Permafrost microbial communities from Stordalen Mire, Sweden - 812S3M metaG (Illumina Assembly) | ecosystem: Environmental > Terrestrial > Soil > Wetlands > Permafrost | place: Sweden...
AGATACTATAGTAGAACCAGGTGATAAACTCATTTGATCAGCTAGTAGACTAGCTACAATAGGGTTAGCTGCAGAACTCTTTATTACTACATATGTACCAATACTAATGAATATTACTAGGAAAATTATTAGGTTACGGAGGGAGTAGAGCTTGGAGGTTGATAAATCATTTTTTTTAAACATTTTTTATATCACGCAATATCACTTATGTTTATATAACTTAGTTAAACCTATATGTAATTAGGAGTCAAGTTTAGAAGAATAATCTGAGAAAATAATCTAAAGTGTGTCTATGCTTAGATCGTGGCTACACGAACCTGCTCTTCCAGGTTTACAAACTAACTTGTGAAGATTTTGTAATTCTTCAAGTAATTTACTTGTTTGATTTTCTCCAAGTCCAACAAAATCTTTAGAAAAATTAGTCTTAATTAAATTACAGGCCGTCTCATTTACCTGCATACCAAGTGGAGTAACAATACTCATATGTCTTCGCTTATTATTAGGATCAATTTTTGAGATTAACATACCTTTATTAATTAATAGTTTAATTTGCCTAGAAATACTTGCTTCGGTTTGACCTAAACTTTTGCTAATAACATTCTGTTGAATTCTTGGATTCCACTCTAAAACCATTAGAATCTTATACTGGCTTAAGCCTATACCTAATTGCTCTTTAAGTATTTGATCAGTCTGTTTATCTATAACTTGGGCTAGATGGTGTAGGAGATAAGTTAAATTATTGGTAGGTCCCATGGTTAAATTCTAATTATTATTTACTTAACATGTCAAGCTTTAATATGATTATATATTTTAATCCATTCCTCTAAACTTAGTGTTTGGGCTCGCCTATTTGGATCAATGTTTATTTTAAATAATAGTTCGCTAACCTCTCCTCTTGATCTATTTAAACCTGCCGATAAGCTATTTAGCAATGTTTTTCTTTTTTGTGAGAATCCAGCTTTTACAATTCTAAAGTATAATTTCGTTTCTTCTTTATTTAATGGCAATTTATCTTTTCGTTTTAAATAAACAATCTGAGAATCTACCTTCGGAGGAGGAATAAACAAATTAGACTTTACAATTTCACCAATCTCAACGTTCCAATAGTATTGGCTAGTCACGCTTAGGAGACTCATTTTGCCTGGTTTTGCCGCTAATCTCTCGGCTACTTCTTTTTGAATTAATAATGTTACAGAAGCAGGTGGATTACTTGATTCACTTATTACTTGAATAAAATGTGAAGTTAAATAATATGGTATATTAGCAACTATCTTATAGTTTTTAGATAATTTAGTAAGATCATACTTTAGAATATCTTCGTTTAAAATATCTACATTAGAATTAATAAACTTCATTTTTAGGTCATAAATTAAATTTAAGTCGATGTCTACTGCAATAACTTTTTTTACGCTTTTAGATAAAACTTCTGTAAGTGTACCTAGTCCTGGGCCGACTTCTAAGACAATGTCTTTTTCTACTAAATCTGCTGTGTCAGCAATTTTATTTAAGGTATATTCATCCGTTAGCCAGTGCTGACCTAAGTTTTTATTTGGTACAACTTTATCTGACATATTAACTACCTGGTGGGAAGGCTGATATTCCAGTTTTTTCGTAACACCCTGGGTTTTGGCTAGCTAATCCTCCAGAAGATAAGTTGGTGTTTTTAATAATTGCTTCATCTTGAACTGAAGGTGGTGAATCGCTAGGTAGACCACTTAAGCCAAGCCTTTCCCATGTACCTAGCGAAAACTGATAAGCTCCATAATATCCATTACCGGTATCGTCTGCGTAATTACCGCCTGATTCGCAGTCACGAAGCTCTAACAACCATGTACCTAGTGAGCCAGTTACAGGTGCAGTTCCTTGTGCCACGATTTCAGGTACTGGTGCTTGAACTTCAACTGATTGAAGTTGTGTTTTAGCTCCAGTTTTAGTATCTAGTTCATAAGTAATTAATAATTCACCGTTTACACCCTGTTGTCTTATTGCGCTAGTACCGGTCGATAGTGTTGGATCATCTATAGTTTGCACTGGTGCAGGAATGGCTTGAGTTGAAGTAGTAATCGTAGTTCCTGCGTGCAATATAAATACATTTTCTCCAGGTGTAATTGCGGAAGTTAATCCTGGCTGAACTGTATCACCGTTTTTTAATACTATATGTTTTTCTTGTAATAGTTCAGCTACAGTATCAGAGTGAGTTCTTGTAACAATTGGTAGTCCATAAAGTATAAGATTTATTGGTACGGATGGCTTAATGTTTACAACCTGTCCAATTCCATTTCCGTTTACAAAATTTGTTTCAGCTGATGTAGTAATTAGATCTTCTGGGTATGGATTAAGGCCAGCTTGAACTGCTATAGATCTAGGTGTTTTGGCAGCACTAAAGGTAAATATCCTCTGTCCACTTTCAACTATTTCTACGGGTAGAGCTCGGTAAATATTTATTCTAAATTTATCATCATTAATTCGTGTACCAAGACTAGGCTCTACTACATCGCCTTGATTAAGTGTTAGATGTAGTTTAGTAAGCAATGCTCCAACTGTCGGCTCAATACTTGGCACTATTTGTTTAACATTATCATGGGTTATGATTACTACATAAGGAGTAGGTTTTGGTGTATGATGCCTGTTAATTACTAAAAAACCAATTCCAGTAATAATAAACAGTAACGCCACGGTAATTACTGGTACAGCATAAGGATGACGACTAGCTTTTTTAAATCTTTTAACACGCCTAGGAAATCTTACTCGGCGATAACGTTCAAATTTTAAACTAAGTCTCTGCAGTTTATTATGCATATATTTTAACTATAATATTGTAACATTTACGCTGAAGTCATGCTGGAATAACATCTGTTAAAGCTTTTCAATATGGGCAAAACTTAAGTTTATTTTTTTTGCACCTTTGCCTTTAAAGTAAATGACGGCGTTATCATCACTTATTTCTACAACTGTACCTGTACCAAAAATTGGGTGATTAATACTGTCACCTTCGACTAAATCAGGGATATATGTGACTTCATCAGGAGTTTTACTATTAAATGTATTTTCAATCATTGGTTGTCCATAATCAAATTGCGAACTAGTTATGTCTAATTCACTATCAGACAAAAATCTACTAGGGGTATTATGTTGGACTGAACCATATAGTAATCTTGAGTTTGCATATATTAAATACAATTCTTCTTTTGCTCTTGTCATACCTACGTAACATAACCGTCTTTCTTCTTCTAAATTAGCTTGGTCATAGAGTGAATTTGTGTGAGGTAGCAGTGTTTCTTCCATGCCCGGCATAAAAACAACTGGGAATTCTAAACCTTTTGCTGAATGGAGTGTCATTAATGTGACAGCTTGCCCGCTGAAGTTAGCACTATCTAGATCGCTTATTAGAGCAACTTCTTCTAAAAAGCCAGCTAGGCCACTGTTATCATATTCTTGAGCAACACTTAGTAGTTCTTTAACGTTTTCAATTCTAGTTTCACCTTGTGGCGTACCATCTTCAAGAAAGTGCAGATAATCTATCCTATTTAAAAGTGCTTCGATTAAATTAGTAGTGTTGCTTGCTCTTGCTAAGTTTTTTAAACTACTGAGTATATCGGCTAGACTACTTAGGGCTGCTCTTGCCTTAGGTGTTAAATCCTCGGCATTATTAACTTCAGTTAGAGCTTCCTCTAGACTTAAATTATTATTTTGTTGAAATACAAAAAATTTATTTAGGCTAGTAAGACCAATTCCTCTAGTAGGAATATTTACTATCCTCTCAAAACTAACTCTGTCATTTGGTTGAAAAATTAATCTTAAATAGGCAATAATGTCTTTGATTTCTTTACGGTCATAAAATCTTACACCACCAACTACTCTATATGGAATGCCATATCTAATAAATGATTCTTCTAAAGATCTACTCTGGGCGTTGGTTCTATATAAAACTGCAAAGTCACTATAGTGTTTATGTCCGGCATCTACAGAGTTCTTTACTCGCTTAATTATAGCTTCGCCTTCAGCTCTTTCATTACCTACTGCAATAACTTGAACTGGCAAACCATCACCAAGATCAGTCCAAAGTTTTTTATCTGTTCTGAGTGAATTTTTTGTTATTAAATGGTTAGCAGCATTAAGTATATTTCTAGTTGATCGATAATTTTGTTCTAGTTTAATGACTTGGCAATTCTTATTATCTGATTCAAAATTTAATATGTTTCGAAAGTCTGCGCCTCGCCAGCCATAAATACCCTGAGAATCATCACCAACCACTGCAATATTTTGGTTTTTTGTACTTAGTAGTTTAATTAGTTGATATTGAGCAGAGTTAGTATCTTGATACTCGTCCACCATTATGTATTTAAATTGGTCTTGCCATTTTTTTAATACATCAGACTGCTTTTTAAACATATCAACCGTTTTATTAATTAGATCATCAAAATCTAGTGCTGAGGCAGTTTTAAGAATTGCTTCATACTTTGGATATACCCGAGCAGCAGTTTTTTGGGCGGGCGATTTAGCAAAATTTGAATAGTCTTGTGGTTTTAACATTTCATTTTTAGCACTACTAACTAAATTGCTCATGAGCCTTGGTGGAAAAGTTTTTTCATCTATCATTAATTCTTTAGAGGCTTGTTTAATAGCACTTAATCGGTCTTGCTCATCATAAATTACGAAGCTTCTAGGGATTCCGATGTGTTCTGCGTCGGATCTTAAAATTTTAACGCAAATGCCGTGGAAAGTACCCATAAATGGCATGAAACTACGATTATTTGGTATTTTAAGTAATTTAGAGATTCTATCGCGCATCTCACTTGCTGCTTTATTAGTAAATGTTACAGCTAAAATATTAGCTGGCCTAGCTTTTTGGGACTCAATTAAGAAAGCAATTCGGTGAGTAAGTGTTTTTGTTTTGCCAGATCCAGCACCAGCTAAAATAAGCAGAGGTCCCTCAGTTATTTTAACTGCTTTTGCTTGCTCACTATTTAATCCCTCAAATAAGTCTGATTGCATCTAAACATTCTAACAAAATCTAGGGTAATTAAGATGTAGTTAAATTAAATAGTTTAAGTAATTTTAATCTTTATGGGCTAAATTGTAGGCGCTATTTACTATTTTAGAAAATTTTACATAATTTAAGCTTGCATTACCGGGCAATAAGCCATCAACTCCATCAATTTCTAGATAACCGCTCGCAGTTTGATCATCAACACTGCCACCATAGATTACTCTTAAGTTGTCAGCGGTGTCTTTACCATAAAGTTCACTTACGTTTAATCTTATAGCATCAATAACAGGTTTAACTTGTGAAGGTTTGGCTAGTTCGCCACCAAAAGTAGATATAGCCCAAACTGGTTCATAGGCAATTACAACATCTTTAACGTCCTCGGCTGTTAAATTGCTTAGAGCGGTTACAACCTGGTCGTGTATTACACGCCTAGTTTCACCGGCATTTCTTTCCTCGTGAGATTCACCTACACAAAGAATAGGTTTTATGCCATTTCTTATTGCTGCAGAAACTTTATCTCTAACTGTTTCCAAACTTTCATGGAAATATATTCGTCGTTCGGAGTGTCCAATAATACAGTATTCGGCGAGACCTCTTAACATAGTGAAGCTAACTTCACCTGTATAGGCGCCTTCATCTTTAAAATATGCATTTTGGGCAGATAAACTAAATTTTCTTTTATCTATTTCAAGACTAACTGGTTGAAGAGTTAATAGACTTGGTGCTAAAACTATCTCGATATCTCTATGTATTAGAATATTTTCGTCTAACCTTTTTACTAATATACTCGCTTCATGAGTATTTAGGTTCATCTTCCAGTTGCCAATAATTATTACTTTTCTCATATGCTTATGTTTTAATTATACCTAACTTTTATTATTTAAGGCTTCTATTCCAGGTAACTTATGCCCACTCATTAATTCTAGAGAAGCTCCTCCACCTGTTGAAACATGGTTAAAACTATCCGTTAGCTGTCTTTGTTCAATGTAACCAACGGTATCACCTCCACCAACAAGCGAAAATGGTTTATTGCCTAAATCCCCTACAACCGCTTCAATTATGGTTTGTGTACCATGGGCATATGGCCCAATCGGACCTTGTAAACCTTTAGTCTCGGTTACTCCCATTGTGCCGTTCCAAACAACCGTTTTAGATAGCTGAATAGCGCCTGCAATAAAAGACGCACTAAATGGTCCTATATCCAGAATCATTTCATTTGCTTTAAGTTTTATATCTTTTTCAGGTACTCGGTGAGGGTAATTAATAATGTCTACAAAACTATTACTAGAAAAATCCACAATCCTGGTACTAAATGTACGATCTATTTTTTCTGACACAACCACATCGTGAGGCACAGCAAAAACAAATGGTCTTTTCTTAGATTCTTTATCTGCTTTAGCCATAATATCTTTAGCTAGGCCAAGTTCATCTTTATCTATTAAGCTTTTGCCAATTTTAATACCTTTAGCGGCAATAAAGGTATCTGCAAGAGCGCCACCAATTGCTACAAAGTCAGCTATTTTAATAAATACTTCGAGTAGCTCAATTTTGTCGGCTATTTTTGCGCCTGCAATAATAGAAATAAGTGGACGTTCAGGTTTTTCCATAACTTTAGTTATTGTGTCGACTTCTTTTTCAAGCAAAAGTCCAGATACACTTGGTAAATGCTTAGTGATTGCATAAGTAGTTGCATGTTTACGGTGTACTACCCCAAAGCCGTCTTGGACAAATATATCGGCAAAACTAGCTAATTGTTTAGCAAAAGCGTCGTCGTTAGCTTCTTCTTCAGTGTGAAAGCGAAGATTCTCTAAAACTAGTACTTGTTTATCTTTTAGTGCCTTGACAGCTTCTTGAGCAGATAAGCCAACACAATCGTCAGCAAACTTAACTTCTTTATCTAGCAGATGACTTAAGTGTTTAGAAACTGGTTTTAAACTATATCTTAGATCCTTGGTACCTTTTGGTCTACCTAAATGAGAACAAATTATTAACTTATTTGCATGCTCTATTAGATAGTTTACGGTAGCTAAAGACTGTTTTATTCTGTAGTCGTCTGTAATCTTTCCGTTGTCAATCGGTACGTTATAGTCGGCTCTTAGAAGTACTGTCTTGCCTTTTAAATCAATATCTTTAATTGTTTTTTTAGTAAACATCTTTTATCCCACCAATTAAAATGCTTTTTCTAGCTTTATTTAGTATAGCTTTAATTTGTTATTTGCTCAAAGATCAAGTTAATAGTTAACAGAGAAAGAGATGGGAGTAGAAGTTGCAGTCTGACCACTACTATCCGTGACAACTGCTTTTAAGATATGGGAACCTTTAAAGCCTAGGGTGTGCCATTTATATGTGTACGGTGAGGATGTGATAGGTGGGCCAAAAGTTTTGCCATCTAGATAGTATTGTACTGAAGTAATTGTGGCGTTTTCACTTGGCAGAGCATCTGCTCTTAATGTGTCGAGGCCTCCTGGTAAGACTTGGCCGCTGTTAGGAGCAGTGATGCTAATAGTTGGTACGGGCGACGTATTGGATGACTGATTGTCTACAGTAATTTTTATTGGAGTTGAAGTGCCTTGATTGCCGACTCCGTCCTGGACAACTGCCGTTAAAGTGTACGTCCCATTAGATCTATCTTTAGTATTCCAAGTATTTGTATATGGTGCGTTATTTTGAGTACCACTGAGTAATTTACCATCAATGAAGTACCTTACTACAGCAATGTTTGTTCTTGGGTCAGACGTTGCAGTCGACTGGATATTTATAGTTCCAGAAACCGTAGTATTACTTGTTGGGGTAGTTATATTGACAGTAGGGTTAGTGTAAGGCTGTTGGTTTCCACCTCCAGATTCACTCATATATAGAAGACGAGGTGAATCGGTTACGGGAATTTCAATTACTATATTATTAGCGCTTCTAGATATAACGTTGACAGCTGGATTAGAACCAGTTAGCGGGTCATACAACGAAATATTATTAACATTATTGCCATCGACTCCACCTATAGTTAACCTATAAGTTTCTGCAGGCATGTTAAATTTAGCTTCGGTTGGGTCATTGGAGTTGTATATTTTTTCGATGTCTTTGGTCTGAATATATATAGGTACCATAAAGCTATTATTGGTTACTTGGTAAGGGAAGAACCCAAGCAAATCTCTATCGTATAGATCAGGAGCTCCTGCAGTTCCATTACCTTTAAATTGTATGTTGCCAGAATAATCGTCTACTTCGTCTAAACTTAAAGATTTAGGCTGGGTTATAGGCTGAGCTCCGGAGAAAGCTTTTAAGTAATTAGAAATTACTTGCATTGTTTCTCCACCTGCAGCATCTCCTGGATAAACATTAGGATTAGCGGCAATATCATTAAAGAAGTTACCGTCTACTAGATTGAAACTATAAGGACCATTATTACCATTTGCAGCGTAGAAATCTACTTGCGTTACTCCTTTGTTAACATAAGCCGATAAATACCTAATAGCAGATTTTGATTGAATATATTCTCTGTCTGCATTAGTAAATACATAGCTTCCGTCTTGCGGATCACCACCACCCTTAGGAGTAGAAAGCCCAAGATTCCATTCTGTTTCCCAAATTTGGACCTTTTGACCGCCTTGATTTAAGACGTTGCTACCATGCGGTTCACCATAAATATACGTGGTAATAGGCGAGAGATCTCTTAAAAGGGTTTGAGGATCATTACCAGAAAGAGCGTCTTCGGGATAATGCGACACATAAGTTGGAACAAAACTATCTACATAAGGCGCTTTATTGTTGGTGTAGCCTTTTTGCAGAAGAGCATTTAGTGGTTTAGCACCGTTGTAATTTATGTCTTGAGGGTAATTGGAATGAGTAGGATAGTAATGTTTGCTCATAGCTATAACACCAGCCGGCTGATTTGCGGCGCTTGGAAATGGTGTTTCAGAGGCAAAGCCATTAGTTAATTGAACATCACTTAAACCGTTAGCAGGATTCTTAATAAATTCAGCAGTGTCTTTTAGGATTTGTGCATCTACATTTCCAGTGCCAGTAGGGTCCTGAGATGTTGAATAGTATTTATTGATGCTCAAGAAATTTGACCCAAAAGATAACTCATTCCATACTTCCATATCAAAATTATCACTGCCATATGCTGCTTTTACGGTATCTCCAATAGCTTTGACGTATTCTAGCCAGCCATCAAGGGTTGCGGTAAATGCAGGATTAGGAGTTTTACCATCTGAAAGGAAGGGAGCCTCAAACGGAGTAAAGGCAAATGTTCGCATACTACCACTTAAATCAGATAGTGAGGTTATAGGCTTAGATAATGTCACGTCGTCGTTTTTATCTACTGAAGTAAATAGGATGCCGTTCATGACTCCGTTATTAAAAATACCTGTTTTGCCTGGTACTATTTGCGCCGCAGTTGCTGCATTTACATGAACTACCGTATTACCAACTTTTGGTGCTACAGTAAATGTTCCTTTAAAGCCAATGGATGGGGTTGGTGCACCGTCACCAGCATATAGGTTTATAAGAGGCCTTATACCATTATTTTTTAGATCAGTAATTTTTTCAGATAAAGCAGTTTGACTGCCGCTACCCAAAACAGACGGATTAGCATAAGTCATTGAAGCCCAATCCGTACCAAGTCTGGCATGAACAAATCCATCATCTTTTAATAAGTGGTCTAGTTGAGGGGCAATTGTAGGATTAGAGCTGTCGTTAATACCAACTGAGTTGAGTAAAGTTGTTGCAGGGACTGTGGTCATATAAGCTCTTGACGGTTGATCCCAGAAGCTTCTATCGCCAAACGGTAGGCCAGTTAAATAATGAGAGTCTGTGTAATCTGTAATACTACCAGCAAAAGGTGCAGAGGCATGGCTACCTACTAACAAATAAACACCAATTAAAGCAAAGGCAAATACGAATATACCTGCCGAAACCTTACTAAAAAGAAATTTTGGTTTCTTTTTAGTAAAAAAATTACTTCCTATACCAACCTTAACATCCTCATTTCTTGGTAGGTCTTGGTACTTAATGGGCTTTATATCTTCGCTTATCTTTTCTTCTTTATTGTCTTGGTTTTTATTTTTATGCGGTTTAATTTCAGCCACAACTTATCCTATATTTATCATTTATGTATTATACTCTTATGCTTAATACTTAGGATGCGCCAATTAAGCAATGATGTCAAGATAGCTTTGTAATTTATTTATACTTTCAATCCAGCCTTGCTTCATGCCGGCCAGTGGACCTTTAGCTTCAATAGTATATTTTGTTACTTGAACCGTTAAAGCCATCTTTGTCTTATTTTCAATTTGCTCAAGTATTATACTGTTCAAACATTCAATAATTGGTTTGCCGTCCATTATTGCGCTAGAAAGATAAATTAATTTATAAGGCGGAGAAACTTCCTTGTATTCGCCTGTCATTGGCCATTCTTGCCCTTCTAGTTGTCCTAGCTCATTACCTGCTAACATTACAATGCTAAGTTTGCCGCCTTGTCTAACATCTAAATCACAGGTCGGAACTGTAACTCCGTTAGGCCCCCACCATTTTGCTAGAATAGTTGGATCAGTCCAGGCCTTAAAAACTTGTGTTATTGGTGCATTAAAAGTTCGCTCAATTATTAATTTCTTGTTATCTTCCATACTAAATCCTTAATTATTATTAATAGCATTTTCAAGTGCTTTCATTAGTAAGTTTGAACCATATTTACGACTTTCAGGTTTATCTAGTCCATCTAGAAATACTCCTGATTCGTGAAGACTTAGTTTAGTTAAGCCTTCAGCTTCTTTAAATTCAATAGTTGCAACAGATACGGAAATACGTTTATTATCTAAATACATTTCGTACGTATAAATAATTCTATTATCCGGTATTATGTCGTAGTAAGTAGCCCTATATTCATGAACCACCCCGTCATGAAACTTACCTCTATTATATTCTTGGCCGCCAACCCTAAAGTCCATTGTGTGCTCGGTATCGGCATCATTAGGACCTTTAAACCATAGTTCCTTAGTTTGTTGATCTGCAAACATTTTAAAAACTTTACTGATCGGTGCTTGAAACTGTCTTTCAATCTTAAAGTCTGCATATTGAACATTGCTCTTACTCACATATTTTCTCCTTGCTTATTTAATAGTTCTTCTAATGAATCAAATCGTTGGTTCCAAAGTTTTTCATATCTTACGAGATAGTCTTCAACACTTTTTAAGACGGCAGGATTAACCGTAACTAGTTGTTGTCTTCCTTTCTTTCGTTTTCTAATTAATTTAGCCTTTTCAAGCACATGTAAATGCTTAGAAACTGCCGCAAAGCTTATTTTGTAGTTACTTGCAATATCACTTATTGTTTGTTCTTTATCTAATAGTCGCTCTAGGATATCTCGCCTTGTTGGATCAGACAAAGAGCCAAAGATTAAGTCTAATTTATTATTATATTCAACCATATGGTTTAATATTATTACTGGCTAAGTCCTTTGTCAATAAATATTTATGAGTCGGGTTAAACTACATACAAGACGACGTTTTATGTTAATATACAAGTGATATAAATCCACCTTGCAACAACCCTGTCATTGCTCGTGACATCAAGGGAATGTGATTTTCACCTAAGAGTAGTTAGTAGTTATGGTCGAAATTATTAACTTTTTACATTAAAGTAAATTAAAAGGTGAAAAATATGAGTAAAGAATATGAGGGAAAAACCGCTAGTGAATGGCACGAACAGTCATTGAAGAATTGGCGAGCATGGGGTTCATGGTTTAGTTGGGGTTCCCCAGTTGGTCTAGGCCTATTCTATGCACTTGTGATTATATCTACAGGCATATTTATATGGCTGATACATCATAAGTAAGCTAATAACTAGCAAATATAGCACCGTTTTTAAAGCAGCGGTGCTATATTTTTTATTTAAATCTCTTTTATTTTAATAGAATAGTCCGATAAGTATAGCAATGGTGGTTACTTCTCCAAGAAGGGTAATGTAGAGTGTTAAATTCTCATTTTTTTCAATGTAGCTTAGAGATCGACCACTTAAAACGTAGTAATCGTTTGCAGAAACGCTAACGGCTGCTACTCTAACATTAGTTTGTGGTTGCCATGTTACAGTACTATATGCTTTATTTTTTTAAGCATTATTACAGCTGGTTACTGCTACTTCAAAGAATTTAGAAATAGATAGAAAATCCCAATAATTATAAATCACCACTTTAGGTGTCAAGTTTTATAATCAATTCGTATCTGTAACTTTCCTATGGTGAGCCATATGGGATTTTTCTGGAACTCTTTTTTCTCTTCCCTGCTTACCTTAAACGATAGACTCATTGGGCTTGAGATTAAATAAGATGTTATATGCTTTACTCATTTATTTGAATTCAAACTTAACATGTTTGTTGCATATGTTAAGTAAAACGTGTTATACTTAACAAGTAGAAAGAAGATGTAAAGCATGCATATTGGTAATTTTGTAAATCAGCCAGGCGGTTACAAGGCCTTCATACCAGATAGTTTTCCTCAGAAAGACCTGGTAAAAATGACTTCTCAAATCGTATTGGCAAATGATGCAGCAACACTAGCCTTAGGAAAACTTGATGGAATTTCACAGTTAATACCAGATGTTGATTTCTTTACTTATATGTATGTGCGTAAAGAAGCCGTGCTTTCCAGCAACATTGAAGGCACAAAAGCCACGATGCACGATTCGCTTCGAGCTGATATACAAATAACTGAAGGTATTCCCCGAGATGTAGAGAATATTATTCATTACATTGCAGCACTCAATTATGGTCTATCGCGCTTGAAGACCACGCCGCTCACCTCAAGAGTAATTCGTGACGTGCATATGCAACTTATGGAGGGCACTGTTGAAGGTATTGGGAAAACTCCAGGAGAATTCAGGACAACGCAAAACTGGATTGGCGGTACACGCCCTAACAACGCTGACTTTGTACCACCACCGCCACAAGAGCTTAGCAGAGTAATAAGTGACTTTGAGAAGTTTATTAATATCCCCCAACCGTACCCACCATTAATACAATCAGCTTTAATGCATGCTCAATTTGAAACTATTCACCCATTTCTTGACGGTAATGGTCGTACGGGTCGTCTGCTTATAACTTTGCAACTTTGCAATCGAGGGGCTCTAGAGCAGCCAATTTTGTATCTGTCAGAATACTTTAAGCGCCATCGTGACACTTACTTCTCCTTACTATCTCGCTATCACGACTTAGGTGAAGTTGATAAATGGCTTATATTTTTCCTTGAGGGGGTAAAACAGGTTGCAGAAGAGGCTATAATTCTATCAAAGTCGATTGTAAAACTTCGTGAAGAGGATATGGGTAAAGTACATGCGCTTGGCGGTAAGCAAGCTCCCACTGCCGTCAAGCTGCTAACAGAACTCTTCAAGCAACCCATTGTTGACGTAGCTGCGGTCGTGAAGATAACTGGCCTATCACGGCCGGCAGCAAACGCGCTAGTTAAGCGCTTTGTAGAAATTGGTATTCTTTCTCAGCCTGATGAAACCGTTACATATGCTAGAACATTTACTTATGATAGGTATCTTAGTCTTTTTAACTAATCGAGTAGCACTTTGGTCATAATAAAAAAATACCATAATTTGGTATTATTTTAAGATTTGGTGACCCATGTTGGAAAAACATGGCACTCTCTACTTGAAGGTCTGGAGCAAATAGATGCCGCATTTGATGAGCTAATGCTCAATGAGGAGCAATAGCATGTCACGTCATTCTAGGGCTCAAAGCAATGATATCACGTTTGTTATCGTCGTTCTCGTTGGGGTGGCTGCTTGGACACACCGGACGCAACTTGTGCATTTCGCCTACATATCCCTAGGAGTGGCTGTTTCTATATTGTTACTGAAAATGTCTTGGGAAGTCCTGCGCCGACGACATTTTGCGCAACTCCAAAACATCGATACGATGAGTGGCTTGGATTTTGAACAGTACGTTGTAATGCTCTTGCGAGCTAGCGGCTTCCGCAATGTGTCCCTAACAGAAAAATATGATTTCGGCGTAGACATTATCGCCGAGAAAGATGGCATACGTTGGGGCATTCAAGCAAAACGTTATTCCGGACTGGTCAAAGCCGATGCAGTTCGCCAGGTGGTGACCGGGCTAAAGCTATACGATTGTAAGCGCGCAATGGTGATCACGAACAGTACTTACAATTCGGTTGCGCGTAGATTGGCCCACGCAAATGATTGCGTACTGGTTGACCGCTCAGGTCTAAAAAAATTATCGCAACAGAGGTGTATACTATGAATATGCCTGGATACATGCCAACCGAAGAAGACATCGCTGCAATGGTTCGCGATCTTGAGAAGAATGATCCTGCAAATGCCAACCCTGAATACGCCCGGCAAATGCTTATCAAAATGAAATTGATGTATCGTGAGCTCGGCCGCGTCGATGAAGAATTACTCCACAAAGAAATGGAGTCGTTCAAAACGAAGCCAACCAAAAATAAGAATCTTTAACAAGACGCTAATCTTGAATGTTTAAGAATCTACTGGTCTTCTTCATCCCAAGTTGTCTTGAACCAAGTAAGATCACGAATCAATTGTCTCATTATGTGTGGATACAGAGTAGATGGATCTAAAGGATCTAGACGATCATCGTAGCTACCAACTACTTCAATATATTTTTGCTCATTAAAGACATGGCTATATAGCCCTCTAATTATCCAAATGAGGTGCAATGTGTCACTAATGTTGAATATATTGCCGGTCTCTTGTGAATATAGAACTTGCAGCAGATTTATAGAGCCTATCTTCTCGCCTTTACTATTTACCAATTTGGCTTTATCGGTGATTAAGCGAGTTAGGAGTTTTTTATCTATCGCATCGACAAAAAGCCTGGCTAGTGCATTTATTTGAGGCTTAAGAGCTTTTGGCCCTGTTTTTATTGCTGTATGAAGTTGCTTGCTATACTCTTCATCATCACTTGTGACTGTAAATAGAGGTGTCCCGTACATTTTATTGGTAATCTTGTTAATATCCTCCCCTAAAGCTAGGACTCTGGCCTCAAGTGACTCCGATCCCTCTGCCCATTGCCCCTCAATCTGAGTCTTATAAAAGTCATCGCCTATGCCACCCTCCGGAGGAATGTTAAAGTGCCTCCAGTAGGTTTGTTCCTCATAGGATCGTTCTTGTAAATCTCCTAGCCATACAACAACTCTGTTGTTCTCGTTTAAGCCATAGGTCATGTGCCATTGGTCAAGGTACTTTATGTCGCCTAGGCTTTTAGATGACGTGCCGACAGATGAACGCTCATCATCTATATATTTAGTCAGCACTTCCTTTTTGAAGTAGACCGGCTTAAGGAAGAATGTTTTATCATCTGATAAAACAAGTTCACCCGTCTTCTGGTTAATATCTATAATCATTGGGACTTTTTGCTCATTACGTGTGCGACTCCAGTTCTTGTCGCTCCATCTTATGTCTGTATAAGGCCTAATGATCGTCTTTATTACTAATTCGCCCGTGTAGATTTTGCGTTGACCGTCGCCCATCCAGTCAGCTTTACGAACCGTTATCAATCTATTGCCATCCGCTTTATCAATCGGCTCAATGTCTTCTTCAAGTTCAGCATATCGCCTGAGGCTAAGCCAGACAGCTAGACCCATCTTCCGAGCACCCAGATACTCACGTACATAATGTCGGCTTATCTTTACTCTAAACTGTCCATCATCTGAGTTAGGATTTACCTCTTCGCGAATTACTTCTTGATCGTTTAGTTCATCAACATATATGTGGTTATACTTCCGTGAGTGCTCTGTAAGCTGATGATAAAAAATAAAAGACTGAGCAATAGGATGTCTCTGCTCACTATGACCGTGAGGGTTATAGCTTCTAACAAAGTAGTGTGCCTTGATTTGATTATCGTCTCTGGTTTGTCCAAGGGTAAATTGTATTTTGTCGCTCTCGCCCTCAGTCCATATTCCAGGATCACCTAATTGTGCAAACGGATAGTTGTAAAACTCTTTATTATTTAGATACTTATTAAAGTCCCTTGGCTTTATGAGAGCACTCATAATGTAGAGTTCTTCTGTTTGTTCGCCAGCTTTTGTGGCTGCCATGTTACCTTTTTTAACTAACCCGTTCACGAGCACATGCGCACCATCATTTAGCGTCTCAAGGCCCTCTGTGTCGGCAAAAGTTATATACTCCAGTCCTGTCATGCTTTAAGCTTACACCTAAGACATAGCGACCAACAAAAAGGGCACTAAGGTGTCCTAAATGTCATAGAGCATATGCAGTAATGCCAGAAAATTTACATCTTATTAGCAACAAGATAGCTAATAACCGACGATGTCGGAAATGGACACCTTTAGTGCCCCTGCCACCTTGTAGAGAGTTCTGAGCGATGGCACACCGTCACCACGTTCAACTTTGGCGTAGTAGTTAGGGTTCAGACCAGCTAGTTCTGCAAGTTGCTTTTGAGTATAGCGTTGCTGCTTACGGATACGCGAAAGGTTCTCAGGGATTTTACTCGCGAAATCATCTATTTTCACCACTACATGGTATCAGGTGGGTGCGGTTTTTGCATGTTAGGCCACATATTCATGATATTCACCCATACTGCTGCAACCATCCTCAATTAGTCAGGGTAATGGTATAGCTCAGCGTTGGGCCATTTTCCCACTTTTGTTGGGCAGCCACATAGTATTGAAGCGTTGCTGTGCCAGTATATACGCCGTCTGGCTTATTGGTATTCATATAGGTTTGTATGTCTGTGGATTGACCAGCACCAATACCACCAGAGCTGGTATAGAAACCTTGACCTTGAGTTGACTGATTAGGATAGACAACAAATGAAGTATTCTGTACGCCTTTAATAACTGGCCCTCTGCCGTATACAAGGCCGCCAGAAGCTTTAGCTTTACTTAATGTAACTGTTACATTTTTAGGAGCTACTGTTAGATAATTGGTGTAGATACTATCAACAAGAGTAATAGTGTAGTTAATGGTTGGGCCATTTAGCCATACACTATTTCCTGTACTGTATTTAAGAATGTACGAACCTGTGTAAACACCATTTGGTTTATTGGGATTGATATAGGTGTAGAAAGGAATAACTTGACCATCACTTATACCACCAGATCCCTCATAGAAACCTACGCCTTGTGAACCAGTTTCGTTATACATTTCATAGCCGGTAGCAGTTTTATTCGTCATAGTAAAACCTGCTCCGTATAGTAATCCCTGGGTATAGCCACCGCTAGTAGGATAATTTGGGTTATCTCTAGTTAGCGTTACATTGATGTTTTTAGTATTAACTGAGAAATAGTTACGCCAGGATAATGAGTCTGCGTGACTGCCTAATAGTAAGCGAGTGCCAACTGCAGCTATAATAATCACTACTACTACGGGCGCAATCCAGTGTGCGAATCCCTTATTGTTTAACTTTTTTATTTTCATTTCTTTATTTTTAAATTTTATCTACAGTAATAATCTATTAGTTGCGAGCTGTTGTCAAGCTTATGCTTATGCTATAGTTTAACTTAATTAAATCAAAACTAAATCAAATAAAAAATGAACCCCGAAACACAACCTACAAATACTGAAAATCAACCGTCTAATAATTCAATTGACCCAAAAGCATCAACTAGTCAATCTAGTAATTCCGTGGGTGGCGGAATGAAAGTTATACAACCAACAGCGCCAAATGCTGTTCCAGATAATGTCACCGTAAGTCCTCAGAGCCAGACCATACCTAGTACTAACGCCAGCCCTGTAATCCAACCTAACCCTCAACCCCAAGGCTCTAGTTCTCCAACTATGTCTGTTAACGGTCAATCTGTCCCACAAATTAACTATGACCCATCACAGTTTTCAGAAAAACCTCGTAGACACTGGTTAAGATGGGCGTCACTATCCGTATTAATTCTATTAATAGTTGGGGCTGGAGCAGTGTTAGCAACTAATCAAAACTTACGAGCTACTGTCTTTAGACAAAAATTTACTACTTATAACTACCCGCTGTGTAAGACCCATATCTGTACTATTAAGTTCTATAGGGGCTCTAAAATTGCTTCATATTCTATACCAGCACCACCCGGCCAAGCACCATCTAAACCTGCTGAAGACTTAATATCACCAGTTATAGATGGTAAAACTTATATCGCTATGAGAATCGCTCCCTTAAAACTGACAGGTACGGCTTCTCAGCTGCTGGATAACCAGTACAACAATTGCTCAGCTGCTGGGGAAACAACAGGCTTTACAGTCAATTTACAAAACTTGGGTACATCTGCGAACATGTGTGCAGTAGTAACCAACAACGGTACAGTTATAGGTTACTTGGGAACTATTGCAAGTCAAAAATACGGAGCCTTATTTGACATAATTATAGATGAAAACCTTTCGTTCAACCAAGGACAAGTATCTTCCTCCAGCGTTTTTGATTTATCTAATTATCAAAACGACATCCAAAGTATTCTTGCTTCACTTACAATTAAAAGCCAATAGAATTTTATTACATGTCTGATACTACAGAGGAAATAATCAGCAAACTAAAAGACTATGAGCAACAAGGGCTTAGCTATTATCAAGCTACCCAAAACTTATTGGAAGCTGGTTATACTCAAACTCAAATTGATGATGCAGATGACGAATATAAGTACACTGAACCGTCAAACGTTGATAGTACAGCCTCTATTGAACCAAATATTAAACTACAAAATGATTCACTTTATGACGATTATGACAAAGTTGGGAATACGCTGTTAAAGGACTCAGGCAAAGACAATAAGCCGCCTAGCTTTTGGACGTTATGGGCTCCCTCAACTTACGGGCTGAGAATAGAGAGAAATATATATTTTATGAAGTATGGCTCTGGCGGGCTAGGCATAGTTCTTATAGCATTAGTAGTGAGCATAATCTTAACCATTGCAGCTGCTAATATATTTCCGCCAACCGTAAATGATAATTCTCAGTATTGCAGTTCACCTAGTCCTGTTATTACTTACGGATGTGTATCTGCTAAGGCCACATCATATGGCTGGCCAATCCATGGTGGAACCATAAAATACAAAGCACAAGGGCATGCTATAGGCAGCGCGACAGACACTGGGATATATATAGCTGATTTTGGTATCTTCTTTTTAAGTATTTGCCTGCTAGTATTCTTAGTAAACTTAGCGATGAGTAGACTATAGATTCTTGTAGCTTTGATGGACTGTTACAGGGCAACGGGATTGCTTGTTTCCTCGTAGGCATCTTGCCAGATAGGCAATTCTGGTTTGGCAGATTTTAGGTCATCGGTTGTCACGGCCAGGAACTTTATATCCTCAAAGGATGTTTCCAGCTCTCTGCGCGCCAGACTTAACATGCGGCGCATCAGTGGCTTGGTTTCACAGACCATTAATATAGCCGGGGCGCTGCTGAGACCATCCTGCCAGCCTTCTTCCTCGGCGTATTCTATGTACTTCTTTATCCTGGCTCTGTGCTGGTAGAAGGGTTTGCTTGTCTCGTAGTAATCCAGGAACAAGTTGGCCGGCGTAGATTGAGCTTTGCTCGGCTTAATCCTTCGTAGGTACGTGTCTGGCAGTTTCTCAGGGAAGACCTCGTCATCATCAAATTTCTTCAGTTCGCTCCGGCTAAAGAAGTGAAAGGTATCCGGGTAAAGCCTCTTAAGTTCTACGTATATCCTGAACACCCCTAGCTGATGGTTAATGAAGTCATCGCTGGCTTGCTTATCCCTATAGAGTGAATTAATCACTTTAGGTATGGTGAAATCCTGTTTACTGAGCGCTTTTATACCTTTAGGCAATAAGTAATAACTAGCCTGCCTGCCTTTAATCCTGTAGCTACTATCATAGTTCCTGCCAATATATTCTTGATCTAATAGTACTTTTAACCTTGTATTAATAACTCTGACATTAGCCCCAGAACTACTAGCAATTAAACCAGCCGTAACAAATCTAAATTTATACATACTGCCAAGCAACCTCAGCTGCAGTTTATTCAATGGTTTACGATATGTTGGTAAAGGCATAGTGAAGATAAGTGTATGACTATATATAGTATATATAAATAAGGCAAACACAAGAATAGATAAATAAACAGAGTAAATAACAAGCTGTAAATATCCTAACGATGAGATATCCACAGGGCTGTAAAAAGTACTTGTATCTATCCTTATTAGTGTACTATAATTATCCCTATAAGGTAAGCTATCGAGGGTAACATGAGCAGACCTAATGGATCAAAAAATAAAGAAAAGCCGCCTAAAATAGTACAGGCGGAAGAGGCTGAACGGCTGGAATACTTGGCGGCATTGCTGCTGGAGATTGCAGAAGAAGAGCTGCAAAACAGTGAGGTGGCGGTATGCAGTCAGAACTAAGCGGTAAGAATGCTGTCGCAGCCATACGCGTCTCCACCACCAAGCAAGGTACTGAAGGCGACTCACCGGAAGCTCAGAAGGAGCAGATAGAGCGCTTTGCCGCCAATAAAGGCGTCGCAATCAAAAAATATTTCGTCTTTATGGAGTCGGCCAGCAAAGAGCAGCAGCCCATGCAAGAAGCGGTTGATTACTGCAAGAGCGCGAAAAACGACGTTGACCTGTTTATTATCAAGTCTATTGACCGTTTTACGCGCGGCGGATCACTCAGTTACGACATGCTGAAAACCCAGCTTGAATCCAGTAGAGTTCAGCTCGTTGATATCTATGGCGTTATTAGTTCCCAACAGGTAAATACCCTAGATCACCTTGGCTTTGAGTACAAATGGAGCGTGTATAGCCCAAGCAAGAAGTCGGAAATACTCGAAGCCGAGCGGTCTAAAGACGAGCTGCGTGACATTATGAGCCGCATGATTGGCGCTGAGATTCGATACACACAGAACGGCTACTGGATGCGCCAACCACCTTACGGCTACCAAAGCGAGAAAGTCGACACCAATCAAGGCAAGCGCACTGTCTTAAAGCCACGTGATGACGAAGCTGTATTCATCCGCAAAATGTTTGAACTGCGTGCCGAAGGTCTACTGACCGACCCAGAGATTGTCGATAACCTTAATGACATCGGCTACCAGACACGCGTGCATTATATCCGCAACAAAGATGACCTAAGCAAAGTGATTGCCAAAAAGGGCGGTAAGCCACTTACCGTAAAGAGTATGCAGCGCATAATCACTAACACCATATATGCGGGGATTAACGTCGAAAAATGGACAAACTACGAACCTACAAAGTGTGCGTTTGAAGGACTCATATCAACGGATCTATTCAATCGGGCAAACCGTGGCAAGAAGTACATTGCCTTTAATGAGGCCGACGGCGAATATGAAATCCAACGGCAGGCTCCTAAAAAGCATTTGGTTGAAAAAGTAATGAACAATCCCGATTTTCCTTATAAGAAGTTTGTGCTCTGCCCTGAGTGCCGGGGTTCATTACTTGGTAGCGCAAGCCGCGGCAAGACCGGCAAATACTACCCAGCATACCACTGTAGCAACAAGGGGCATTATTTCCGTGTGCCGAAAGACCATATGGACGAGAAGATCGCCCAGTTCATCAGCAGAATTAAAGTCAATCAGGATCAAATAGACCTATTGCTTACTACAGTGAGGAAGGAGTTTGAGCGGAGACAGGCCTTGTCTGGCAATGACGAGCAAGCGATCGATAAGCAGATACGGGCTTTGAAGGGCGAGGCTGAGGCGGCACTTAGCAAAATTATGCTGCTATCAAACTCAACGGCTATCACGTACCTGGAAAATGAGATTGAGCAGATCCATAAGAAGATAACTAGGTTAGAAAAGGAGAAGCAACAAATGAAGAGCAAGAAACCAATAAATATTGATCGGGTACTGGCGCGAGTCCGCTATTTCCTGGAAAACCTTGATTTACTCCTGTTAAAGCAGCCGAACCCACACAAAAAAGCCCAGTTATTCGGTGTCTTGTTCGACCGGTTACCAACCTATGCTGACTTAGATTATGGAACTCAAAAAACACTCCTATTTACAGGGGTGAATCCAATCTTTGCCTTGGCTGGCCTTAGTAAATCTCAGATGGTGACCTCACGGAGAATCGAACTCCGATTGCCAGGATGAAAACCTGGTGTCCTAGCCGTTAGACGATGAGGCCATGAATTCGTATTATAACAGATTAATGATGTGAAAATCCCCCTAGTTTATAAGCAAGGGGGATAGTTCATTAAATTAAGTTATTATTTGTGTTTGAGCGGTCAGTCATTGCTCTTTTTGAGATCTGACCGTAGATTAGCATATTTTGGCTGTTTTGGCTAGTGCTTATCCACAGTAGCCAGGTTTAATGCTGACTTAAGCGTCGGCTCATTAGCTTACGGTAAGCTATTGTACCAACAGCTGTAGCAGCTGCAAATATTCCTAATGCACTACCAGGTCCTGTATTAACTAGCTCGGTAGGAGCTGGAGCTGCAGGAGTAACTGGAGTTACTGTAGGAGGTTGGTTTTGTGTGTAGGTTACTACCTTAGCACATGTTGTACCAGGACCACCTGAAGTAATATTAGCCTGACCAGGAACTGTGAAAGTTACTAGAGCACTAATTTGGTAGGTACCATAGCTTGAATATGTATGGCTAGTGCCTTTAATTTGATCTGGGTTAGTTATAGTAGTAATGCTTGAGTTATCTCCCCAGTTAATAGCTGCGCTTGAGAAACTTGCGTTTTCAGCAGTATAGCCTAAACCGCTTATTGTAGCTTTTCGGTCTGCAATTGCATCAACAGTAAGTAAGTTACAAGTTGCAGTAACTTGAGGTGGAGTAACAACTGGAGTAACAGTTACTTCGTAAACTACTACTACTCTATAGTCCCAACAGCCCCATTCGATACCTGAGCTCATTGGACCAGGGCTACCAACAGGAGTTGAACCGTTAACTACGTTGTCACCAAGACTTCCGTAAGTTGTTTGACTTAAGTTGTTGTTGTAGTGAACAGATTGAGCAACTAATGAAAGTTTTACAGGTTGTCCGTTACAAGTTAGGGTTGTGCTGTCAGAAACTGTAGTAGCATTATCTGCACTAATTGTGCTGGTAAACTTAAAGTTATTGCCAGTTGTATTAACAGGTGCGTTTGTTGCTAACTTTACGTTTTTAGCAACTGCACTACCGTTACCGTTGTCATTGTATTGGCTCATTGCATCGTTATGGATGTATGTCCAAATGTCGAACTTTTCACCCGCGCTACAGTTAGTAGTCATACTGTTTTGTAACTCTGGGTTAGCAGAACCTAATGGGTTGCCGTTACTTGTATTTTGTCTAATTCTTACAAAATTTGGTTCGTCGCCTAATGGGTATGAACCTTGGTTTGAAGATAACGTACTTGTAATACCGCAAATGTTATCGAAAACAGGTGTAGTAGAAGTTGTAAAGTTACCACTTGGATCATACTGATAACAAGCTATTGCGCTTGCATTGCCGCTTAGACCAACTATTGTTGCAATTGAGCTAGCAATTACTAGTCCTAGTCCAGCGCTTAAAATTTTCTTGATACTCTTCATATTATTCTCCTTAATATACTTTCTTTAAGCTCCAGGTTGGCCTGGGTCTGGTCCTTTAACTACTAGTGGAGGTGTAGGTGTAGTAGGTGTGGTAACTGGTGGAGGAGTAGGTGTGGTAACTGGTGGTGGTGGAGGTGTTTCAGTAGTAGTTGTAGTAGCTGGAGGTGGAGGTGTTTCAGTAGTTACAGTAACTGAACCAGGTCCTGGGCCAGGCTTTTCACCGCTACCAGATCCTGAGCCACCATTTGGTGTTTTACCAGGAGCAGTTTTTGCTTCACTGTGTGGTCCTTTATTAGGTCCAGTACTTTTACCACTTAGTGGTCCAGGTAATGCTTCATTAGTTTTTCCTGGAGATATAGTTCCGCCAGTAGATGAAGTAACTGTAGATTGACTAATTACGTTACCGTTAAAACCATTAGCAGCACCCTTAGGTAGTTGCTTGTATTGAGGCTTAGTTGTAATTGGCTTTGTACCAGTACTTGTATTAGTAGATCCACTTACTTGTTCAGGTTTGTAACCCTTAAAGTAAATAGTACCGTTAGGAATATCTTGAGAATTAGTAGAAATTAATACACTGTTATAGCCATTTTCGTTCTTTGAAGTTGCTCGTGGAGCTATTTCAATGCCTTCTAAAGTAGTGTCTATAGGTCCAGTATCTAATTCAGCATTTGTAATATTATTACTGTTATCTCTTAATGCTGTAAATCTAGTAACAGTATCACCAGATTTTGCCCATAATGGGTTGTAACCAACATCTTGAGTTAGAGTAGTAACAGCTTCAGCACAATCTCTTCGAGCATTTGCTAAGTTAGTTTGAGAATCGTTTTGAGTATAACTACTGTATGAATTATTCCATTCAGCACCGTAGTTATAGTTTGTGTTTATAAATCCCTTTTCGTGAGCTGGAGTAACTATAGTTGCCATAATTGCAGCTAAAGAAGCTGGGTCAGCGTTTTTTCCAGCTAATGGACCATTTGCACTAAATAAGTTTAGTACGTATTGTTTAGCATCTTCAGGGTCAGTAACTTGTTCTGCTGGTAGGAATGCGTGTTGGTTGTATTCAGCTTGGTTATTAGCAGCATTACCTAGTTCTAAAGTAGAACAGTTAGCATCGGCTTGTGTTTCACTACCTACTAATACAGGTATATTACCTTGATTAGCATTAGCTGATTCATTGTTTCCACCTTTAAATAGTTCGTAACCGCCTATACTTAGTGCTAAAACTACAGCACCTGCAGGAACAGCGTTCCTTCTTATTCTATTTAATAGGCTAGCACTACGTGACTGTTCTTGCTGAACAGCATTAGTGTCGTCTATTGGGGCTTGTTCTCTTGACATTTAATTACTCCTTAATAAAATTAACAACCTTGGTTTAAGAAATCTTTTTTCATTCCTTAAGCTAAGATTGTTTTGACCTTAGTCCCTTTTTATACTAGTTAGTATATCACTCTTTTCTTTTATTGTCAACAATATTATAGAATTGCTAATGCTTTATTTTAAGTCTAGTTTCTTTAACACTTGTAGCTATGGCTCTATCTGCTAATTGACGGTTTATTCCATATTTAGATTGCCTGTCTTGAACTACACTAGCGACCGCTATTCCTGACACTCTTAAGGCGTTCTGGATTCTTAAGTCATTTAATATTAGGGCTCTATTTACTCTTTCAAGATCTGAAGCATTAGATAGATCTATTTCTCCGCCGGCTACACCTGATCTTAATATTAATGGCCTGGCTTTAAGTTCTAAATCTTCAGGTATATTTGCTTTAACAGCAATAAGCTTATTTCTAGCTGTTATATGCGCTGGATTTAATCTTAAATAGTCACTTACTAGAAAAGTAAGTCCAGTTGAGGCAATATCTTCAATTTCTGCTAATTCTTCATCTAGATTACCACTACTTGATTTAACTATAAAGTCACTACTAGCTTCACTGGCTTCCCCACCAACAGCAAATAGCTTTACGCTATCTGTAATTCCAGGTATAGAGCCTGCTATTGCTCGGCCAATCATCCGGGTAAAATCTCGTCTTTGTTCGCCGTAGCCTAAAGTTTTATCTAAACCTTTGGCTTCTGGTTGATGAACAATTACATTTATGCCCATAGGACGACTTGGTTTAACAATTCTTACATGAGGAACTTCAAATAGATCTTCTTCTATAGAACTAAGTTCAATATGTTCTGGTTCATGAATATCTGGATCGAATTCTTCCCTATAAAGCACATCTCCACTTTCAGCAGATCGGGTAGCATTATTTTCATGCTCACCGAATGCTCTTCGTCTTAAAGTAGGAAAATTAGCAAGTTCAGCTGAAGTTTGTTCTAGACGTAACATAGTTTTACCCAATTTACCCTTAGCTAAATATTATCCAGCTATTAGTTCTTCAATTTCTCTATTGAATTGATCTTTAGTTAAGCCATCGATATTAGCACTTGTAGAAGCACGAGAACTAACACCACTCTTAGAAGCATCTAAAACATCTTTAGGTTCTACTGCTTTTGAAAC
>Ga0182030_10005886_pt1 | contig 25959 bp, 25 predicted proteins | sample 812S3MmetaG_FD_121299 | JGI IMG/M metagenome (GOLD analysis project Ga0182030, IMG submission 121299) | Permafrost microbial communities from Stordalen Mire, Sweden - 812S3M metaG (Illumina Assembly) | ecosystem: Environmental > Terrestrial > Soil > Wetlands > Permafrost | place: Sweden...
CCCCATCCCTCGCGCCCGGCCGACCTGCCAGTCCTGCCAGCGACGGCCTGCCCTGACCCGGATCGACGGCAGCTGGCGCGTGGTCAAGCACCACGACGTGTGCCGCCAGTGCTGGCGCACCTTCATCGACGCCGCCCACGCGTCGATGCTCCCGAGCTCCGCCGGGCCGACACGGCATGCGCGGCGCTACCTCCCTCCGCACGTGGCGGCGTTGACCAGCGCTCGCCCGAGCGGGCAACCGGTCTCGAGAACCTGATCGATCGGAATTCGCATGAATCGACAGGCCTCCTTTCCAGATTCGACGCTGCCGGGCGAGGGACCGATGAGAGGGACGCGCAGGTCGAGCACCGCGCCGGCGTCCCTCTCAGGAGCCCGAGCTACACATGGTCCAATCCATTGCGTCCATAGGTCGGCGTGCGCGTTTGCACGTCGGCAACGTGTCCCCGAGCGCCGCGGCCGACGAGGAGCTGCGCTGGTTCTTCAACGAGGCCGAGTCGGCGGTCGACATGCCCTCGAACTTCGTGGGTCTCCTCGCGGGGGCCTCACCGACCAGCCTCGAGGCGGTGGAGCGTCGCGCGGAGGCGATTCACGCGGCCGGGAAGATCCGCGCTCGCCTGCAGTCGGTCCCCGTGACGGACGCCCGGATGCTCGAAGCGCTCTACACCGAGCGACCCTGGCCGCAGCTCGTCGAGGAGGCGCTCGGCGTGCTCGCGGCTCCGGTCGCGGCGCTGCCCGTCGTCCGAGCCGAGCACCTGCGCGCGCTCATCGGGGCACGGACCCGGCAGAAGACGCTGGTCGCGTGGCTCGAGGAGCTGGTTGCGGCGGATCGCGCGGCGCTGGCACCGTGGCGTCCAGAGGCCGAACGGTCGTGCCGGATCGCCGTGTCGGCGTACGAGCGCGCGCGCGGAGATGGGTCCAGCGTCGTGCCGGAGGAAGAGCGGGAGGAGGAGGGCTGATGCACCGGCGTCGAGACAACCTTCCCTCCGGGTCGCTCGGGGTTCAGGCGCTCTACACCATCCCGGCGCTGGCGCGCGTCGCCAACGTGACGAGGTACCTGCTGCGGCGCCTCCTTCTCGCCAGCGGGGTGCCACTCCTCCGTTCGGGGCGCGTGCTCTACGTGCCGCTCTCGGAGATCGAGAAGCGGATTCCCCCGCTCTGGGAGAGCATCTGCGCGGGGGAGAAGCTGCGTCGTCAAGCGGAAGACAAAGTGGGGAAGCGCGAGTCGATGGCGCACCTTGGGGCGTCTCGGGCGGGGAAGCCCCAAGAGTAGGAGCACCGATGGCAGCACCGGCTACCGACGGGGCAAGAGCCGCCCACGCAGCGACTCGAGCGACCGCCGCATCGGCTTCACGGGCAGCCGCATCGATTCTACCGGGAACCGCATCGAGTCGACTCGCCACCCCACTCGCTCGGCCCGACGAGGCTTCGTCTTCACGGGCAGCCGCATCGACTCTATCGACTTCCGCTTCGACTTGACCTGCCGAGGGATCGACTCGACGGGGTGAGGCTTCGATTCGACCGGGCGACCTTTCGACTCGATCGACCGACGCCTTGATTCGACCGGCCGCCGCGCCGGCTCGACACGTTTCGGAGTCGCCTCGAACGACTGCCCCGTCGTCTCGAGTGAAGTCGATGGCCGCTCGAGACGACGCCTCGCCGGGTCGACGAGAAGAAGAAGCCCGTGAGCTGGATGCGGTGGCGGCTCGAGTGAACGAGGCGCCGTCGAATCAAGATCACGCTGCCCGCGAGCACGAAGACGAAGTCCGCGAAGACGATGGGGAAGGAGGTGAACCGAAAGCCGACCGAGCCGATGGCATTGCCGCTGCCCGTGACCAAGAGGACCCATTCATGACCACTCCGATCAATTCCGTTCATCGCACCGTCGCATCGCTCAAACTTCCTGGCACAGTGCCTGCTCTCATCACCTACGCCCAGGGAATCGTGAAGGGGATGACTGGAAACACAGCCTTCCCGACGCCTTCGCCGTCCCTGCCGACCGTGACGGCCGCCATCAACGATCTGCAGACCGCCGAGACGGCGGCGCTCGCGCGCACCAAGGGCGCCGTCGCCACGCGCAACGAGAAGCGCATCGCGCTTGCGTCGCTGCTCCAGCTGCAGCGAGCGTACATCCAGTCGGTCGCCGATGCGGCTGCCGAGAACGCGCCGTCGATCATCCAGAGCGCGGGGATCGCGGTGCGCAAGACGCCGGTTCGCGCACCGCGGGTGTTCGAGGCGAAGGCCGGAGCCCTGTCCGGGACGGTCAAGCTCGTCGCTCCTGCGGCGGCCCGGCGTGCCTCGTACGATTGGGAGTACAGCATCGACGGCAAGACCTGGGTCGCCGTGCCGGGCACGCTGCAGGCCAGGACGACGGTGGCGGGTCTGACGCCGGTGTCGACAGTGCAGTTCCGGTACTGCGCTGTGACGCAGACCGGCCAGGGGGACTGGAGCGCGCCGGTGTCACTACTCGTGAAGTAGGGGCGGCGAAGTAGGCGCGAGGGGTCCAGCCGTCGTGGGGGCGGCGGCTGGGCGGACCTGCTCAGCGACCGCCGTCACCCGCGACGCCACCGGCTCGCCCTCCACACTAAACTTCGGGCGGGGGGCTGTCTCACCCACGTTGGCGGAGAGGGGCGTCGACGTGACGTCGCATGACGCTAGGGCGAGGCTGCTGATCGAATGCCCGGGTTGCCGTGACCAAAGACGGCGTAGTGGTTGAGCTGGTACACTCTCCAGAGGTTGTTGTGCTTATCTGCGCGGCGGCCCTTGTTCTCCAGGTTGGCCATGATCAATTCGGCTGGGTGTCCGGTGGCGTGGAGCAGGTCGCGCCGGGCTTCAGCGGAGACGTAGACGACGTCGTCCGTGTCCTTTCCGATAGCGCTTAGAACACGGTTGCCGCCGTTGATCCCATCGCCCACGTAGTTCCACGTCGCTCGGCCGGGATCGTGGAAGCACCTCACGTCCCCGACGTGCACGCCCATCCGGAAGTGGAACGGGGGGACCTTGGCCTCAACCACGCGTTGCTCGATGAGCATGGCGAGGAAGCCGGCAAGGTGTGCCGCCTGCACTCCCGAGGGGAGAACGTAGACATAGCCATCGCCGATGCACAGCTTTGCCTCGATGGCTTTGCGCACGCCCGCCTCTCGGTCTCTCCAGGGCGTCGCGTCCTCCACCAGCTTCACGAGGGCGCGCACGATGAGCAACTGCATGCCGCTCTCCATCTTGGAGAAATCAGAGACGTCGACGAAAACGAAACCCCGGCGGATGGGTCGCGTCGAGAGGCGGCGTAGGTCCGACGTGTCGTCCTGGATCACGTCGTTCATCTTGGCGAACAGCTTTGCCGTGACCAAGATGTCGAGCGGGCGTTTCATGAAGCCGTAGACGTGGTACTCCGATCCTTCGGCTGGGACGGCCTTCCAGAGCAGGCGGCGGCCTTTCGAGATGTGCGTCTCTATGTGACCCGCGGGGCCCGCATAGAGCACGGTGTCGGTCTCCACGAGCCTGTCGAGATCGTCGTACTCTGCATGAAGCCAGGGTAGCGCGGAGCAATGGCGGGAGCCCCGGCAGGATGATGGACCTCAACTATTGGTGAGGTCCGCAGTAGTTGTCGTCGTGACGGTCGCGTCCGGCCGGGTCTTCGTGGAGAGGGACTCGGCGCTCGTCGAGTCCACCGGGGCGGTCGCCGCGCCGGTGCCCACCAGCGCATCAAACGCCCTCAGATCCGCGCCACATCGCGAAGCAGCCGTTCGGCAGCCGCATGAAGCGAGTCGTCACCGGTCTTGCGGAGCAAGCACGCGACCTGCGTCTTGATCGTCTCCCGGGAGGTCTCGCGGGCCGCAGTGATCGCGAACTTGCTCTCACCGAGCGCCGTGCGTCCCAGCAGGTCCGCCTCGGCCCTGGAGAGCCCGTAGCAAGCGGCCCACTCCTGGAGAGCGGGCGCGACGCGGGAGGCGAGCGAGGTCGCATCGCGGAGGAAGTTCTCGATGCGCTCCGTCACCACCGGCTTGATGACGTAGTGGGCCCGCAGATCATGTGCGGCGTTGGCAGCCTCGTCATGATGGTTCCCGGTCAGGATCATCGCGGGGGTTATGCGATGAGTGGCCCGAGCCTGCGCAAGCAGGTCCAGCCCTGAACCGTCGGGAAGGTGGAAGTCGAACAGGAACCCGGTCCACCTCGAGCCGTCGTCAAGCAAGACTGCGGCGCGGTCGATAGTGGCCGCCGGTACGAACTCGCCGTATCGGCGGATGATCCGCCCCACCGCCAGCCGCACCCCAGGGTCGTCATCGACCACCAGAAATCGCGGATGCCTCGTGTCGGTCATCGGCTCGAGCGCCCCCAGAGTACGATGCTCTGCCACCTCGAGCCCGTTCGCAATCCCCCGTTTGGGGGATTCCCGTGGCCCGGTCAGGCAATCCGATCCGCGTCACGCGCGGGCGGGCTGGCGCTCACGCGGCTTGAACAGGCAAGGGTCGGCACCCCTGAGGCAGAAGGCCTCCCTCTATTGTCCCGGAGGCATTGGAACTGCGTATTCGCGGTAGGGGTCGCTGTCGCGACGTCGCGCGGCCCGGCTCGACCCTGGACATCCCCCAGACGGGGTATTGCAGGTGAAGGCGAATCCGCTGACCATGCCCGTGTCGGTGGCTAGTAGGCATTACGAGCCGACGCCAAAGCATGTGCGAACTAGTCATTGCACTTGCGGAGCGCCGCTTCGATGGCGCGCAACGTGATCACGACAAACGGAAAGGGTGAGACCATGAAAGTACTAACGACACTGTCGATTGCGTCGCTCTCAGTTCTGGTCGCTTCGGGCGCTAGCGCACAGGTCAACGATTCGTGTAATAGCGGGACCGGGACCGAGTGCGTGAATGCCAGTCAGACAACCACCGGTCAGGGCGTCGGTCTTCTTGCTAATTGCGACAACGGCAACGAGTGCATCAAGGCCTTTCAGACTGGCGCGGGCGGAGCGATTTGGGGCAAGACCAGCGGATCCGCCGCGGCGGTCGAGGGTGATGCAACAGCCAACGGCACAGGGGGCTACTTCAGCTCCGATACCGGCTACGGGATGTATGCCGCCAGCACCGCAAACTCGGTCGGTGTCGCCGCCGCGTACGTCACCGCTAGTGGCGGAACAAGCTCCACCGCCCTAGCGGCTGAGAATACGGCTGGCGGCACGGGCCTTTACGCCAGCTCAAGCGGATTCGCCGGAATATTCAGCGGCACCGTCGATGTCGAGGGGCCCTTTCAAAGCAACGGGACATGCGAATACGACTGTCCGTCGGACGAAAGGCTCAAGCGGAACATCGCCCCTTTGAAGGGTGCGCTGGATACACTTCTCAAACTCAAAGGGGTCACGTTCGAGTGGAAGAACCCAGAGGAACAAGGGAAGAACGCAACGGATACGCAGACCGGCTTCATCGCACAAGAGGTGGAGAAGGAGTTCCCGCATTGGGTTGGCGAGAACGAGAAGGGGTTCAAGACCCTGGCCATTCAGCCCATCCAGATGGCGGCGCTCCAGGTCGAGAGCATCCGTGCTCTAAAGGCGGACAACGATGAGCTCAAGGCCCGAGTAAAGACGCTGGAGGAGGCCCGCGGGCGGGTTGTCTCGATGAACACCACGGGCGTCGGTGCGGGAGTGGCAGGGATCGCCATTGCAGGCGCGTTGGTGTTCGGCCGGCGCAAGCGCAGGGAGGAGCGCTCGTAGTCGCCCGCGAGAAGCATCCGCATATGTAAGGCGACCGCCCGCGCCAGCGGGCGGCCGCCACCCCAGACTGTTAGTTATCCCAGCGGAGGGGAGGTCGCGCGCACTCAGAATTCGACGGTGAGCCCGAACGTCCAGGAGGCGCCACCGACTCGCAGCGGGTTGGACTGGATGCCGAGGCCGTCGAGATCGGCGCGCGTGTACTCGGCGAAGGCGTACGTGTTGTTGACGCCGACACCCTCGTCGAAGTTCTTCGCCGCGTACTCGTCGAAGGTGTTCAGGTTGAATGCGAGGCCGAGGCCCAGCTCCGTCCCCATGCTGCCGCCGACGCCGATGTTGCCGCCGTAGTTCGACGTGCCCACCGTGTTCGACGCGCGCCAGATCGAATAGCCGAGGCCGAGCTTCGCGTAGGGCACGAGCGGCACGTGGAGCTCTCGCCACACGACGTCGGCGCGGAGCACGGCGACGAGGTAGATGGGGTAAATCTCGAGCGTCGTCGTCTCGCCCGAGTTCAGGATCCCGTTCGGGCCGTGCGGCTGGAGGAACTGCGCGTCGCCGCTCATCTTCGTGTAGCCGATGCCGACGCCCGGCCCGAGGGTTCCGACGTGCGGGATGCGCAGCGCCTGCCAGTCGAACTCCCCCTGGAACATCAGCCGGGGGAAGTTGCCGAGCGTCGTCCCGAACGGGGTCGCGCCGTGGAGGGCGGGATCGCTGTCGACCTGCGGCGTGAAGGGCGAGAAGCGCAGCTCGAAGGCGAAGTGCTGCGACGACTCGTACATCTTGTGCCTGGCGCCGAGGACGTCTTGCCTGTCCTCCTGCGCGAGCGCGCTCGATGCGAACGCGAGGACCCCCGCGGCGGCCGCACCGCCTGCGACGATGGCGCGGCGCTTCACTTCCGGCTCCCGCGGCGGCGGCGTCGCATGAAGGCGGCGAGCCCGAGGACGCCGGCGACCCCTGCGAGCGCCGGTGCGCCCCCCGTGCCGATGGTCTCCAGCGCGCAGAAGCCGCCCGCCTTGCCGCCGTCTTCGTTGTAGGTCTGCCAGAAGTCGCGCACGGGCGCAGGGTAGTCGCATACTTCGAGCGATGGCGGCCCGATGTTTCCGGTCCCGTCGACCGAGGCGACCACGACGGTGTACGTCACGTAGTCGACGAGGCCCTTCACCGTGTACGAGCCGACCGACTTGTCGGCGATGGTGAAGCCCGCCGTGCCGGGAGTGACGTTGAGGATGTACTGCGAGGGAATGGTCGAGATGCCGCCGTTGCCCTCCTCGACGCCGCCCTCGATGATGTTGCCGGCTTCGTCCTCGATCGGCTGGATCACCACGGTGGACGCGTCGAGACCGCCGTCCTCCGTGATCGAGCTGGCGAGGATGGAGTCGTTGCAGTTGTACCCGTTGGTGGAGGTCGGAACCTGGCCGCCCTTGTTGATGTAGTAGCAGCCGCCGTCGTACGGCAGGGGCCCCACCGAGGCCTCCGAGACGCCGGATTCGACGACGGAGCTCTCGAGCGGGCCGTCCTCGGCTCCGTCGTCGCCGAGCGTCGCGTCGCCGATCGACGACACGCCCGTGTCCGGGCATACGCGCGTCAGGCCGGCCTCGCTGGAGACCGGGCCGCCCTCGCCGTTCTCCTGGCCTGGAATGGGATCCATGAAGACGTCGTAGCCGGCGGTGTCCGAGTCGCTGTTGGCCGTCCAGTTGACGATGTAGATGGTCTCGCCGACGGTCTCGCTGACGCCGCTCGGCGCGGGCGGCCCAACCATGTCGGTGTTGATCGTGTACTGGAACGGCGTCCCGTCGGAGGCGCCCGACGAGTTGATGGCGAGGAAGTTGATGTTCATCGGGACCGCCGCGAACGTCGCCTGCGCGGTGCACGCCTCGACCCCCTTGGCCGGTGGGGTGATGTTGTTCGGCGGGACGGGAGGGCCCTGCTGCCAGCCGACGAGATCCTGCACGCGCACGTAGAACGTGTACGTCTGCGGGGTGCTGATGAGCGGGTCGACGAGGGTCTGCGATCGGGTCCCCCAGCACACCGCCGCGGTATAGTCGACGCCTCGGTCGGTCGGGTTGGTACAGTCCGACGTGAGGCTGGCCCACACTTCGAGGCTGTCGGTTCCCGTGAAGCCCGAGGCCGTGACGCTGAACTGCAGCGTCATGTCGTCGAGGCAATCCTGGTAACTGATACCGAGCGGGTTCAGGTTCTGCTGCCGCGTGCTGTACCCCTCGTTGACGCCGCCGACGATGCGATTGGGGTATGGCTGCCCGCTCACCGACACCGTCTGCGCGGCGGCCACGGCCGGGACGAGTGTCGCGAAGGCCACAAGGGCGACGCAGAAGGCCAGGCGCGGACGGAACATCGGGCGGCCATGCAGCATAGCGCGTGCCATCCCGCTTTTCCCGCGATCCACGCTGCCCTCGCGCCACCGCGGGGGCTGGTCCGGGCCAACGTGGCAGCGCGGGAGCGAGCGTCGCGTGTTCGCGGTGACAAACTGGCATCGCCGGGATAAGCACCCCGCGTGATCCATCTCATCCCCTCGCACCAGGGCCGGCCGGCGGACGATCCCATCTTCGCCCTCAACCGGGAGGCGACGCTGCGCCGGCAGAAGGGGGAGTCCATCGTCAACGCCACGGTGGGCGCGCTGCTCGACGACGACGGCAAGCTCGCCATCCTGCCCACGGCCGCCCGCGCCGTGCACGAGGTCCCCGCCGTCGAGTGGGCCACCTACGCGCCCATCGCCGGGACGCCGGATTTCCTCCGCGCCGTCATCGAGGACCTCCTCGGCGGCGAGCCCGACATGAAGCGGACCGCCGTCGCCGTCGCGACCCCGGGCGGCTCGGGAGCGCTGCGCCACGCCATCGGGAACTTCCTCGAGCCGGGCCAGGCCATGCTGACGACGAGCTGGTTCTGGGGCCCGTACCAGACGCTCTGCGACGAGTCCGACCGCAAGCTCGAGACGTTCGAGACGTTCCAGTCCGACGGCGGCCTCGACGTCGGGGCGCTCGACGCGGCGCTCGGACGCCAGCTCACGGCGCAGAAGCGCGCCCTCGTCTTCCTGAACGACCCTTGCCACAACCCGACCGGCTATTCGATGACGGACGCCGAGTGGCGCGCCGTCGTCGAGCGCATCGCGGCGCGCGCGACCGAGGGGCCGGTGACGCTGCTGGTCGACTGCGCGTACTTCCTCTACGGCGCGCGGGATCCGCGGGCCTTCCTCCGTCACCTGCGACCGCTCGTCACGGCCGACTCGCGCGTGAACGTCCTCTTCGCGTGGAGCGCGAGTAAATCCTTCACGCACTATGGCCTCCGTGTCGGCGCCCTCGTGGCGTGCGTCGGCGACGAGAAGGAGCGCGCGGCGATCGAGGCGGCGCTCAGCTACTCGTCCCGCGGAACGTGGTCCAACTGCAACCGCGGGGGCCTCGCGGCCATCACGCGGCTCCTCGCCGATCCCGACATGGCGCGAGCCTGCGCGACGGAGAGGGACGGCTTCAAGGCGCTCCTCGGCGCGCGGGTCGACGCGTTCAACCGTCACGCCCACGAGCGCGGCCTCCGCTTCCCGCGGTACGAGGGTGGCTTCTTCGTGACGGTGTTCGACGACCGCCCGCGCGAGAAGGCCGAGGCGATGCGAGCCAAGGGCGTCTACGTCGTGCCGCAGCTCGGCAAGGGAGGCGGCGGGGCGCTGCGGGTCGCGCTCTGCTCCGTCGCGGAACGAGACGTCGCGCGCCTCGTCGACGTGCTGGCGACGTCGTTGCGCCCCTGACGCGTTGGCGACCGCGGGCCCGTCGCGCTGACAACGTGTCCACGGCTCGCGTCGCGCCGGCCGTAACCCCGCGATGCTCCTCGAGGCATGCGCCGGCACGCCCTTCGCTCTTCCTCTGCGCATGCGCGGTCGCTCCGTCCTCCCTCTCGCCATGGGCACGCTCGCGCTGTGTGCGTGGCTGCATGCGCGCGGCTTCGCGGCCCTCGTCGGCGGCGGCTTCGCGGCCCCTCAGCTCCACGTCGAGACCGAGGCTCTGGCGGCGCCCGAGCCGCTCCGGTCGCGCAGCGCCGACCCCATCCTCGCGCGCAACCCGTTCGACTCGGTGACGGGCCCGCTCCTCGGCGCGCCGCCCGCGTCGTCGGCGGACGTGACCACGCCGGAGGTCGTCGCGTGCGACGGGGTGCGGGTGGAGTCGATCGTGGCGGCGGACGATCCGGACTGGTCCTTCGTCGTGCTCGATGTCCGCGGCGAGCGCGAACCCCTCCTTCGTCGTCGCGGCGCCGAGGTCCTCGCCATCGCACCCGATCGGGTCCTGCTCCAGCGCGACGGCACGCCCTGCGTCGCGCGCATGTTCGCGTCCCCCGGAGCCGCGCCCCCGCCATCGCCCGCGGCGGTATCCCGCGGCATCGTTCGCACGGGCGCCGACTCCTTCGCGCTCGATCGCAGCGCCCGCGACGCGCTCGTCGACGGCGCCGGGGATCTGATGCGTTCTGTCGCCGTGCGCCCCGAGAAGCAGGGCGACGACGTCGTGGGCCTCCGGATCGCGACCCTCAAGCCCGGGACCCCGCTCGACGCGCTCGGTGTCCGCGCGGGCGACGTCCTCGTGTCCCTCGACGGCATCGCGCTCACGTCTCCCGACCGGATGCTCCAGGCCTACGCGCGGGTCCGCACCGAGGAGCGCGTGCGGGTGGTCGTGCTCCGGGACGGCCGGCAGCTCCAGCTGGACTACCAGGTCCGCTGACGAGGTCAGCCGTGGCATTCCGCCAATCCCGTGGCATTCCGCCACGAGGCCCGGCTGCCCTGGACACGCCAAAGCGTAAGTCATTCCAGGTAGATGGCAAAGCTCCTCCGATGGCACGGGCGCTGCAGTCGGGACCGCCTCGAGGAGATACCACATGCCGACAATGACCAGCCCCGATCGTCCCAAGAGCAACCGAGGCTTCGCCTCGATGGATCTGTCCAAGCAGCGCGAGATCGCCAGCAAGGGCGGCAAGGCGGCCCATGCCCAGGGTCGCGCGCACGAGTTCACCGCCGACGAGGCACGGAACGCAGGCAAGAAGGGCGGCGAAGTCGTGAGCCGTGACCGCGACCACATGGCGGCCATCGGCCGCGCCGGTGGTCAGGCCCGCGGACGCAATCGCGCCTTGCAGGCGGCAGGCACCAACGGCGTGTCGCAGACGCCGGCCGAGTAAGCCCCCTTTCCCTGGGAGGCTCTGCTGCGTACACGGGACACGCGTCCCTGTACGCAGCGCGCGTTTTGTGTGGTTGTCTCGTCGCGTCGATGAAGGTCCTGGTCACCGGCGGCGCGGGGTACATCGGCTCGCACATGGCGCTCGTGCTGCTCCGCGCGGGGCACGATGTGGTCGTCGTCGACGACCTGTCCGCGGGTCATCGCGATGCGGTGCCGGCCGGCGCGGTCTTCGTCGAGGCGAGCGTGGCCGACCGGGCCCGGATGGGCGAGGTCCTGCGCGTCCACGGCATCGAAGCCATATTGCACTTCGCCGCGCGCATCCAGGTCGGCGAGTCGGTGATCGATCCGCGCCGTTACTACGAGGGCAACGTGGCCGCGAGCATCGCGCTCCTCGACAGCGCCCTCGACGCCGGCGTGAACCGCTTCGTCCTGTCGTCGACTGCCGCCGTGTATGGCGATCCGGTGCGGGTCCCGATCGACGAGGACCACCCCACGTCCCCGATCAACCCGTACGGCGACACGAAGCTCGCCATCGAGCGCATGCTCGGCGCGTACGGCCGCGCGTACGGCCTTCGCTGGGCCGCCCTCCGCTACTTCAACGCGGCCGGAGCCGACGTGGAGGCGGGGCTCGACGAGCGCCACGATCCCGAGACGCACCTCGTGCCCCTCGTCGTGGACGTGGCCCTCGGTCGGCGCGACGCCATCACCGTCTTCGGCCACGACTACGACACCCCCGACGGCACGTGCGTACGCGACTACATCCACGTCCTCGACCTGTGCGACGCGCACCTCGTCGCGCTGGAGCACCTCACTTCCGGCGGCGAGGGCGGCGCCTTCAATCTGGGCACGGGCCAGGGTCACTCCGTGGCACACGTCGTCGACGTCGTGCGACGCGTGTCCGGCCGCGAGGTGCGCGTGGTTCGCGGCCCGCGACGCGCCGGAGACCCACCGAGCCTCGTCGCCTCTCCCGAGCGCGCGGCGCGCATCCTGGGGTGGAGGGCCAGGCGTGTGCTTCTGGAGGACATCGTGCGCGACCTGTGGCTGGTGAGGTCTGCGCGCTCCTGAGCCTTCGTTCCTGCGCTCCAGGCTGGCAGCACGCTTGCACCAGGAAGCAACATCGACGCGCCCGCGCCGCCTTCCCACGAAAACTCCCTACCGGGTGTGCGGACTCCGGTCCTCACCCTGGATCCTTCGAGCCCCGGAAGGAGAGAAGAAGTGCCTACACGACCCCAGTACGTCTTCGGCGACTCGGCCCCGTACCAGGCAGGCGTCGACTTCATCGCCACCATCCGCGCGCTGGTCGCATGCGGCGTGTCGCTGATGAAGTCGCAGCACGCCATCGATTGCGCGAGATCGCGGACCAACGAGGCGCAGGAGCACCTCGTCCACGTCGACGCCGAGCTCGGAACGATGGTCAGCGCCGTCGAGGCTGCGCTCGTCGCAGGGGGGCCGCGCAAGGTCTACGTCCGCGACGTCGGCAATCGCATCGCGACGATGGCGCGGGCCGCGGTGCTCGCCGAGGTGCGCCGCGCCCAGGCCGCCCTCGACGCGAGCGTGGTGCGGGCCGACAGGACCATCGTCGAGGCCCGCAGGTCGGCCGCGCTCTCGTGCGGGGAGCTGCTCGCCCTCCACGACCTGCCCAGCGCCACCACGGGCTTTCGCATCTTCGCCACCGGCGATCACTACGGAGCCGAGGTGGTCGTCGGGCTCTCGTGTGGCCTCCGCGCCACGTTCGACGCCGAGCTCCCCGAGGGGCACCCGTGGCGCGAGCTGCGTCGTGTGCGGCACGCCCGCGAGGGGGCGATGGTGACGTTGCCGTACGAGGTGGGCTGGTTCCGGAAGCGCGTCGAGCCGGTCACCGTGCGGCTCGACGGGCTCGTGATCCTCGGCGCGTCGCTGGAGGGATCGCGCGGGGCGCTGCTGCTCGGCAAGAACGAGCGCTCCGGGATCGCCCACGCGTTCGACGTGGATCTCTCGGCGCCGCAGCCGCGCGTGAAGTGGAGGAACGCCGACGAGACCGTCGTCATCGACCTCGGTGCCGAGGACGCGGCGTGCATCACCAAGCTCCTGCGCGCCGTCGAGGGCGCGACGCGCGAGCTCGTCCCCGCCCGGCGCACGATGACCGAGGCCACCCTCGATGCCCGCCCCCTCGGTCAGTGCGATCCGGGCGAAGTCTGCGCGCGCCTCGTCGCGCTGGTCGCCGCCGAAGTCCGCGAGATCGCCCGCCGCGCCGGGGCACCGGGAGAGCTCGTCCTGCGACGCAACGTCGACTCCGGGCATCGCGACGAGGTGTTCGTCACCACCGCCGAGCTCCTCGAGCAAGTCGAGACGCTCCCTCCGTCCCTGCGTCGCGCGTTCGCCCCGCTCGAGCTCCACGGCAAACCCCGAAGCCCACGCGCCCCGGCGCGGTCCCTGGCCACCTACGAGGAGATCAGCGCGTGCGAGATCTTGCCCCAGGCCTGAGAGGCGCCCGACGCCCCGCGCGCCCCGCGGAGAGGGACGCGCTCTCCCGAACGGGGGAGCGAGCTCGCGTGGCGCGGGACCAGCTCGCCCTCGCGCGCGAGCACCTCGAGCAAGCCCGTCGTCGCCTCGAACGCGCGAAAGACAGGGACCGCGACCCGGAGTAACGGCGGCCTCGCGCGGGGAACCTGTCGTGACGGCGAGTCGCTCGCGTGATACGTCAGGGCTTCCTCGCGCCCGTAGCTCAGCTGGATAGAGCGGTGGCCTTCGAAGCCACATGTCGGCGGTTCGAATCCGTCCGGGCGTACGATGCGTATCGCCCGCTCCTCCGAGCCGCCGCCGTCACGGCCACGGCGCGCGCTCGAGCTCCTGCGCGCGCGCTTCACCCCTCCGGCGACCCTCGAGGCCCCCGAGGTCTACGGACGGGACGCCATCGCGCGCATCGTCCGTGCGCTGCCCCCGGTCGAGCGCGTCTACTCCCTCGTACGGTTCTCGATCCTCCGGCCGAAGATCCTCAGCGTCATGGATCTCCTGCTCACCGACGAAGGGCGCATCCTCGACGTGGGGTGCGGGTTCGGCCTCTTTGCCGCGTACTTCGGCCAGACGCAGCCGCGCCGGCGCATCGTGGGCGTCGATCCGAGCGCGCGCCGCATCGCCATCGCGCGCGACGTGGCCGGGCGCCTCGGCCTCGGCGAGCACTCGTTCGTCGTGGGTGACGTGCGCGACGCCGACATCGAGGGCCCCTTCGAAGCCGCCTACGTGCTCGACGTCATGCACCACTTGCCGACCGGCGATCAGCGGCGCGTGCTCGAGCGGCTGCGCGACCTCCTCGCCCCCGGCGGCATGCTCCTCCTCAAGGACATCACCACCGAGCCGCGCGCCGCGCTCCTCTTCACCGAGGCGCTCGACCGCCTGATGGTCGGGTTCGACGAGCCGCTCGCCTACCGGCATCACCGCGAGTGGGGCGCCATGCTGACCGAGCTCGGCTTCAAGGTGCGCATGGTGCGCGTCCCGGACATCCTGCCTTATCCACACGTGGTCATCGCGGCGACGAAGATCTAGGAGTTCCGGCAGGTAGCGGAGCGCCAAGTTGTCTCTGACGGGGGTGTGGCACGCCCTGTTAGGATGGGGCCGTGGCCTCGAGGTCGGATCCCGCGCGCTCTCTCGACGCCCGCCTCGCGGTCGCCGAGGCGAGCCTCGCGCGCGAGATGCGCGTCAGCAAGGCGCTGCGTGAGGTCGGCACGGCCCTGGGCACCACGCTCGATCTCGACCAGCTGCTCGAGCTCATCCTCGACAAGATCACCGAGGCGCTCGAGGCCGACCGCGCCACCCTCTACCTGCTCGACGAGGCGAACGACGAGCTGGTCTCGCGCATCGCGCACGGCCCCGATGTCCGCTCCATCCGCCTCAAGATCGGTCACGGCATCGCCGGTCACGTCGCGCGCACCGGCAAGCCGCTCCACGTCCGCGACGCGTACAAGGACCCGCGCTTCAGCCCCGAGTGGGACATGCTGTCGGGCTACAGGACGCACTCGATCCTCGCCGCGCCGATGAAGAATCACCTCGGCAAGACGATCGGCGTCGTCCAGGTGCTCAACAAGAACCGCGGCGAGTTCACCGACGACGACGCGGAGATCCTCGCCGCGCTGGCGACGCAGGCGGCCGTCAGCATCGACAACTCGCGCCTCTTCATGTCCGTCACGCAGAAGAACATCCAGCTGCTCGACACGAAAGAGCAGCTCGAGCACCGCGTCCGGGACCTGAAGTTGCTCTTCGATCTGGAGCACGCGATGGCCCGCGGGCAGTCGCTCGACGAGCTGTCCCTCGCCGTGCTCGGCGAGGCGATGCGCGCGTGCGAGGCCAAGATGGGGGCCGTCGCGCTGCGCGATCCCGAGCAGCGGACCGGGATGCTCTTTCTCATCGACGAGCGCGCCAAGAAGATGAAGCGCGTCCCCTACCCGGACGACGCGGGGCTCATCGGGTGGGCCATCCGGAACAACGAGGTGCTCGTCACGAGCGACGCCGAGAGCGACCCGCGGCGCGACCTGGCCTTCGACGGGCGCATCGGCGGCGCGGTGGCGAAAACGGCGATGGCCGTTCCGCTCGAGGGGGAGCAGGAGGCGCCGATGGGCGCCATCGCCATCTACAACAAGCGCGGCAACCGCCCCTTCACCGAGGAGGACCGCGAGCTCTTCGAGCTCATCACGGCCAACGCGTCGACCGCCATTCGCCTCCAGCTCTCCCGCGAGGCGCGCGAGAGTGAGGAGCGCCTGACGACCATCGGTCGCCTCCTCTCCAGCGTCATCCACGATCTCAAGACGCCGCTGACCGTCATCAGCGGGTACGTGCAGCTGATGCAGAATTCGAACGACGCGGCCCAGCGCCATCGCTGGGCGGAGCTGGTGCTCCGGCAGTTCGACCTCATCGGGGCGATGCAGCGCGAGGTGCTCGAGTTCGCGCGCGGCGAGAAGAGTGTGCTCGTCCGCAAGGTCTACGTGCAGAAGTTCTTCGAGGACGTGCGCGACCAGCTCGAGGCGGACCTCGGCCGGCGCGGCGTGGAGCTCGTCGTCGATGTGCAGGAGCGCGGGACCGCGCGCTTCGACGAGGGCAAGATGCTCCGGGTCGTCCACAACCTGGCTCGCAACGCAGTCGAAGCGATGGGGACGAAGGGCGGCAAGTTCGTCATCAAGGTGATGCGCGACAAGGAAGACAGCGCGCTGGTCGTGAGCTTCCAGGACACGGGCCCCGGCATCCCGAAGGACATCGAGCACCGCCTCTTCCAGTCGTTCGTGACGAGCGGCAAGAAGGGGGGCACGGGCCTCGGCCTCGCCATCGTCAAGAAGATCGCCGAGGAGCACGACGGCAGCATCACCGTGCAGAGCTCCAGCCGAGGGGCGACCTTCAAGCTGCGCATCCCCCAGCCGTGACCCCCGTGATGCGCCTCGGCGCCGCGGCCGGCTCGCTGGTCGTCGCGGGCCTGCTCGCCGTCACCGCCGGCGTGCGTGCCGACACGCCGCTGCCCCCGTGGGTGGGCGACGGCGACATCCCGCTGGCCGGCTGGGCGCGCTCGGTGGCGCCCAAGCCGGGGCAACGGCAGCAAGCCGGCGACATGGTCCTCTTCGCCGGACCGAACCGCGGCAGCGGGCGGCGCGGGGTGACGGCCCCCGGAGCCACGCTGCCCCTCTTCGGCGCGAGGCACGGCGCCGGCTGCACCGGGTCCTTTTGGCTCGTCGGACCGCTGGCGTGGACTTGCTCGGACGACGCCTCCCTCCTGCCGGGCGAGCCGATCGCGCCCGAGCCGGTGCCTCACGCCGACGGGCTGCTTCGCGAGTACTTCTTCGTCACCCACCAGGGAGCCAGCGCTTACCGCGACCTCGACTCGGCCCAGGAAGGGGCTCCGGATCGCGAGCTCGAGGGCGGCTGGGGGGCGGCGGTCGTCGAGCAGCGCACCGTGGGGGGCGAGCGATGGGCCCGCACGAGCAAGGGCCTCTGGATCGCGATGCGGGACCTGGGAGCGGCCCGCCCGTCGCTCTTCCACGGCGAGCACCTGGAGGGCGGCGAGGGGCCGCTCGATCTGGCGTGGGTGCTGGCGGAGCGCGCCAGCGTGTGGCCCGAGCCATCGCCGAAGGCCAAGGCGAAGGACTCGCGGGCGCGGTTCCAGGTCGTCCACGTCACCGGCGAGAGCGGCCCGTACGCTCGCGTCGGAGACGGCGAGTGGATGCTGACCCGCGACCTCGCCAGGCCCCACGCCGCGGCCCCTCCGGCCGAGGTGTCGCGGCCCGGCGAGCGCTGGATCGACGTGGAGCTCGCGACGCAGACGCTGGTCGCCTACGAGGGAACACGCCCCGTGTTCGCGACGCTCGTGTCGACGGGGCGCGGTCCGGTCGGTACCGACGCGGCGACGCCCCCCGGCGTGCATCGCATCTGGGTGAAGATCCTCGCTTCCGACATGGACAACGTGGAGCGGGACGACCTCGACGCCCACTTCTCCCTCGAGGACGTACCGTACGTTCAGTTCTTCGATCACGCGGTCGCCCTGCACGGCACCTACTGGCACCGGGACTTCGGCCACACGAAGAGCCACGGCTGCGTCAATCTCGCCCCGCTCGACGCGCGCTGGCTGTTCGACTTCACCGGGCCGCGCCTGCCGACGGGCTGGGTGGCGGCCTATCCCGTGTCCCAGGGCATCGATCCGGGCACCGCCGTTCGCGTGCGCTAAAGCACGGTTGCACAGATCGCGTTTGACGGTTTCCCCGGGGAAGGGATATGGGAACACCGTCGCCTGAGGTAAAGACGAATGACTTTCGACGTGTCTCGCTCGTTCGCGGTGGTCTTCTCCGGCCTGGTCGTCGGCCTGGTGGCTGCCGGCACCTCGGCCGGCTGTAGCTCGAGCTCCGCGTCGCCGAGCACCCCCGAGGCGGCCACCGTCTGCCCCGCGACGATCGACACCACCGCGGGAGCCGCCTGCAACACTGAAGGCGCCGTCTGCGGCCCCACCTTCCCCTGCGGGTTCGCGACCATCACCGTCATCTGCACCTGCACCCAGGGGACGTTCCAGTGCGTCGACGGGCTGAACCAGCCCGTGGCCGCCGGGGACACTCCGTCGTGCGGCGACGCCGGGGGTAACCTCCCCTTGTGCCCGGCCTCCGAGGGCGCGGCCTCCATCGGCAAGTGCACCCAGCCGCAGAGCGGGCAGCAGTGCGCCTACGCGCCCCAGTGCACGGGGGGAACGCTGGCCTTCGATCGCTGCACCTGCGAGGCGATTCCCAACGGGGGAGGCTTCGCCTGGGAGTGCGAGAACTCGTGCAACAGCGGTACGGGCCCCGTGCCCGACGCGGGCGGTCAGGACGCCGCGGCCGACGTTCAGCCTGGCATGGAGGCGGGTCCTTCGAACGACGCCGCGAGCGACGCTCCGGGCGACGTCTCGAGCCAGTGACGCCGCCCATGACGCGGCGCTCGCTCGCGTGAGACACTAGCCGTCGATGGTGTCGGTCCTCAGCGCGGTGCGCGATCTGGCGCGCTTGCGCGAGATCTCCAGCGTGCTCGTGCGACACGGCTTCGGCGAGGTCGTCGCGCGTGCCGGGTTCGGGCGCACGCGAAAGAAGGAGAAGGTCACGAGCGAGCCGCCGTCGGGCGACGGACGCGACGGCCCGGAGATCCCCGCCGAGGAGGTCGCCAAGGGCGAAGACGAGAAGAAGCGCGTCTCGATCCACGAGCGCGCGCGTCTCGTGCTCCAGGACCTGGGACCGAGCTTCATCAAGCTGGGGCAGATCGCCAGCACGCGCCAGGACGTCCTGCCCCCGGAGCTCATCACGGAGCTGAAGAAGCTGCAGGATGACGTGCCGGGGGTGCCGTTCGAGCAGATCAAGGAGGTGGTCGAGGCGAGCCTCGGGGCGCCGCTGGGGGACGTCTTCGTGAGCTTCGAGGAGAAGCCGCTGGCGACGGCGAGCATCGGCCAGGTGCACCGCGCCGTCCTCGCGACCGAAGAAGGGGAGCATCAGGTCGTCGTGAAGGTGCAGCGGCCCGGCGTCGTCACGACGGTGATGCGCGACCTCGAGCTCCTCCACATGATGGCCGCCGCCATCGAGCGCGCCATCCCCGACGCCCGCATCTACTCGCCCGTCGGCCTCGTCCAGCAGTTCGACCGCTCCATCACGACGGAGCTCAACTTCACGACCGAGGCCGACAACGCCGAGCGCTTCGCCCAGAACTTCGCCGGGCAGGAGCGGGTGCGCTTCCCGAAGGTCTACAAGCAGGCCTCCAGCAAGCACGTGCTGACGCTCGAGTTCTTCGACGGAAAGAAGCTCGACCGCGCCGTCGCCGAGGGGGCCAGCGGGAAATCGATCGCCAAGCTGGCGACGGGGATCATCGTGAAGATGATCTTCGAGGACGGGTTCTTCCACGCCGACCCGCACCCCGGCAACGTCATCATCATGGGCCCGAACGAGGCGCCCATCGCCGGGATGATCGACGTCGGCATGGTGGGACGCCTCTCGCCCGAGCTCCGCGATCGCACGGTGGACCTCATGGTCGCCGCCGTCCGCAAGGACATGGTGGGCGTGGCCGACGCGCTCTACGCCATCGGCAAGCCGACCAAGAAGATCGACATGCGCGAGTACCGCGCCGAGGTGGGGATGCTCGCCGAGAGGTACCTCGGCAAGCCGCTCAAGGAGATCGAGCTGTCGGCGATGATCCGGGACCTCGTCGGGGGAGCCATCAAGTACGGCCTCGAGATCCCGACGGACTTCATGCTGGTCGGCAAGGCGCTGATGACCGTGGAAGGGATCGGCAAGGAGCTCGACCCCGACCTCGACGTCTTCGGCGAGACCGCGCCGTACTTCCTCGACATCATGCGCAAGCGCTACTCGCCGGTGCGCCTCGGCAACGAGCTGTGGCGCGGGGTCGAGCAGCTCTCGCGCGCCGGCTACGACATGCCCATGCAGGCGCGCGAGGTCCTCGAGGACCTGCGCCTCGGTCGCCTGGCCATGCGCGCCGAGGACCCTGGTCTGCCTCCCGCCGCCGATCGGCTGGGGCGGCGCCTCTTCTCGGGGCTCACCTCGGCCGCGCTCCTCGTCGGCGGCGTGTTCCTGCTACAGGGCGAGAAGCACGACCAGCTCGGCACCGTGCTCCTCGTCGCCGCCGCCCTCGTGTGGGTGGGGCACGTCGCGAGGGACTTCCGCCGCTCCGCCGCTCGCCGTTAGGGCTTGAGGATGGGGGCGACAGCGAAGCCCTGGAGGAAGAAGGCGATGAGGAACGCCAGGAGCACCAGCGACTCGATGAGGGCGAGGCCGATGATCATCGGGGTGAAGATGCGGCCCGAGGCCCCGGGGTTCCGGGAGATGCCTTCGAGCGCCGCCGCCGCCGCGCGGCCCTGACCGAGGGCTCCGCCGAGCGCGCCGAGCCCGATGGCGAGGCCCGCCCCCGCCGCGGCCCAGGCTTTCACGTCGTACGCGTTGGCGCCGGCCTTCTCCTCTTGCGCGAAAGCGAGGATCGGCATGAGGAAGGTGGCGGCGAACGAGAACACCGCGAGAGCGAGCTTCTTCGGGGTCGACATCGTCAATGGCTCCTTTAGGGTCCGTCGAGCGGCGTTTGATCGCCGGGCGGCCCTCTTAGTCGTTTTTCAGACGGGTGGCTAGGGCTTGTGGGGTCGGTTAGGGCCTGCCCGCCGAACGTCAATGGGCGGGGGCCGCGTCGGCGCCGCTCGCGCCGTGCTCGGGCTCGTGGTCTTCGTGCTCGGTCGCCAGCGAGATGTAGATGGCCGACAGGAGGCAGAACACCATCACCTGGATGATGACCACGAGGCTGCCCAGCACGAGCACGGGAATCGGCAAGAAGAGCGCGATCATCCCCAGCGTGAGCGTGATGAGGAGGTGGTCGACCGCCATGTTGAGCATGAGACGGACGCTGAGGGTCAGCGGGCGGATGAGCATCGACACGAGCTCGACCACGAAGAGGAGGATGTTGATGGGGATGGCCCACCAGCCGATGTACGGCCCGAAGAGGTGCATGACGTGCCCGAACCCGTTCGCCCGGAAGCCGTAGTAGTTGAACATCACGAACACGACGAGCGCGCAGCCCATGGTGACGTTCCAGTTGGACGTCGGCGGCGCGAAGCCGGGGATGAGGCCGAGCGCGTTCGAGAAGAAGATGAAGCAGGCCAGCGAGCCGATGAGCGGGAAGTACCGCTTCGCCCGGCGGGGCCCCATCATGTCCTTCATGATGCCGTACCAGTAGCCGACGAACACCTCGAAGAAGGTGCGCGTCGTGAGCTTGGTCTCGGGGATGACCGACTTGTCGAAGTCGACGAGCTGGCCGCGCACGCCGAAGGCCAGGAAGACGAGCAGCAGCATGATGAAGAAGCTCGCCACGAGCGGCTCGGCCCCGTGAACCGACACCCGCTGGCCGAAGAGCGACGTCCCGAACACGTGCATGTTGCGGCCGAGGGCCGGGAAGCGCGCGATGAGATAGCTGAAGAACGTGGTGTGCTCGGGCATTCGCGGTCTCTACTTAGGGTCGGTCGTCGCCCGTGGCAGCGTCGGGCGCGTTTCTATCGCTCACCAGCGAGCCGATGGCAATGCCGATCGGCAACGCGCCGAAGCCGATCATCATCGACATCGGGGCCACCACGCCGTGACGCATGAGCAGCCACACGACGCCGATGAGGCCGACCATCTTGAGGGCGGCGACGAGGCCCCACGCGGCGCGGCTCTGGGCGCGGGCTCCCGCGGCCTCGGTCGGCAAGAGGGCGTGCACGATGCGCGCGAGGACCCACAGGTTCGCCGTCGCGATGGCCCCGCCCACGGCGACCGAGAACGCGCTCCGCGGGTCGGCCACGGCGAGGGCGGCCACCGCCAGCACGCCGCCCGCGATCGCGACGCCGGCGAGGCACCGCCGCATGCGCGCGTCGAGGACGGGGGGGCTAGCTGGGCGGGTCACGGGGCTTGTCGGTCGGGTCGTGGCCGCCGTTCACGTCGGGCGGTTCCTGGGGGTGTAGCCAGGTCTCGTCCACCGTCCAGCGGCTCGCCTCGGGATTCGCCGCTTCGTCGGCCTCGATGTCCTTCTGCATCCGCCGGGCGGCCCGCACCAGGCTTCGCACACCCACGGCAACCCCGAGGAATCCGCCCGTCAGCATCGCGTAGTCGTGGCCGGGGAAGTAGCGCCCGTCGAGCCAGTGGCCGAGGGCTCCGAGGAGGAGGATGGCAAGGACGAGGTCGATCCCCACCCCGCCGTACCGCCCCATTTCCTTGTACGGCTTGCCCATGCGCCTGCCCCGGTCGTCGCCTATCATTGAGGCGTGCGCCTTCTCCCGGTGAGCTTAGTCGTCGCTTTCGGTTTGGCGATGGGCGGCAGCGCTTCGGCCCAGGGTGAGCCGCCGCCGCCCCTTCCGCCGCCGCCCGGCGAGCTCCCTCCGCCGCCGCCGCCGCCGCTGCCTCCCGCGCCTCCTCCGCCCGGGTCTCCCGAGGTCGTCTACACGACGGCTCCTCCGCCGCCGGTCCAGTACGTGTACGTCGCGCCGCCGCCCGGGGTGGCGATGTCGAGGGCGGACTACGTGCACGCCCCGCGGTACGCGCTCTGGGTCGGGGCGCGCCTCGGCGTCCTCGCCTACGGCGGCGGCATGTACGTCGACCCCAACACGTACACCGAGACGACCGGCAACTTCGTCAGCAACGGCCTCGCCCTCGAGCTCGACATCGGCGCGCGCCTGGAGCGGCGATACATCCCCTACCTCGCCGTGGAGCTCGGCCTCGTCGGCCCCGGGCATCGCTTCGAGCAGACGTCGGCCACGGCGGGGACGTCGTTCGTCGGCATCGGGATGCGCCTTCTCGCGGGTGACGTGAACAACGTCTCCTTCGCGAGCGAGCTGTCCTTCGGCTTCCGCAAGATGCAGGTGTCGAACAGCACGGGCACCTGGAGCGCGACGGGGTTCGAGTTCCTGCGCCTCGGTCTCGGCGCCGAGATCCGCCTCGCGAACCACTTCACGCTCTCACCGATGCTGACGGTCTCCGGCGGCACGCTCACCGACACCAGCGGGAGCATCGGCTTCGGCGCCAACCAGGGCGACGGCCTCACCGGCACGCCGGACTACGTGAACCACGGGCAGATCCCCAGCAACGAGCAGGCGACGTACGCCGCGTTCGTCATCGGCTGCGGGGCCCACTTCGACCTCTTCGGCCACTGAGAGAAGAGGTCAGCCGACGCGGGCTGCCTGTTCGGCGCGTTCGGCGAGGACCTTCTCCAGCAGGGGGCGCAGGGCGGCGAAGGCTCGGCCGCGGTGGCTCACGCGGTTCTTCTCGCCCTCGGGGAGCTCGGCCATCGTCGTCTCGGTCTTCTCGATGACGAAGAGCGGGTCGTAGCCGAAGCCGCCCGACCCGCGCGGGGTGCGGGTGATCGTGCCCTCGCACGCGCCTTCGACGATGCGCGGCTCCCCGCCGGACGTGAACGGGTCGACGAGAGCGAGCACGCAGCGGAAACGGGCGCGGAAGCCGGTCTTCTCCGGGGGATCGCCCATCGTGTCGAGCGCCGCGAGGAGCGCCGCGTTGTTCTCGGCGTCGGTGGCGCGCGGGTGGGCGAAGCGCGCGCTGCGCACACCGGGTCGACCGTCGAGCGCGTCGACCTCCAGGCCCGAGTCGTCGGCCAGGGTCAGCATCATCGTCGCGTGCGCGGTCGCCTTCGCCTTCTTCACGGCGTTCTCGGCGAACGTCGCCCCGTCCTCGACGACGTTCAGCGGCTCCTTCAGGAGCTCCGCGACCGCCTTCACCTCGACCGGCAAGCCCGCGAGGAGCGTCCGCAGCTCCTCGAGCTTGCCCCGGTTGGTGGTCGCGACGACCAGCGTGTCGACGTAGGACCGGCTCATCTACTTGGCCGCGACGGTCAGGGCCGCCAGGTCGACGCCGGCGCGCTCGAGCGCCTCGCGCTGCACCTGCGCCAGCCGCGTGATGCCGACCAGCGCCAGGTCGACCATCGCGTCGATCTCGCGTCGCTCCACCGGCTCACCCTCGGCGGTCCCCTGGATCTCGACGATCTTCCCGCTCGCCGTCGCGACGACGTTGAGGTCGACGCGCGCCCGCGAGTCCTCGATGTAGCAGAGGTCGAGCGCGTGCCCGAGCTTCTCCACGAGGCCCACGCTCGTCGCCGCCACCGGCTCCCTCAGCGCGCGTGCCTTCACCTTGGCCAGCGCCAGCGCCAGCGCGACGAAGCCTCCCGTGACCGCCGCCGTGCGCGTGCCTCCGTCGGCCTCGAGCACGTCGCAGTCGATCGAGATGGTGCGCGTCCCGAGCTTGGTCATGTCCACCGCGGCGCGGAGCGCGCGTCCGACGAGGCGCTGGATCTCCTGCGTCCGCCCGCTCGGCGCCTTGCCGCGGCCGTCGCGCTCCTGCCGGCGCGGGTTCGCGCGCGGGTGCATCTGGTACTCGCCCGTGACCCAGCCCTGGTTCTTGCCCTCGAGGAAGGGCGGCACCTTCTCGTCGACCGACGCGGTGCAGAGGACGACCGTGCCTCCCGCGCGGTACAGCACCGACCCCTCGGAGGGGCGGTGGAAGCCCAGGATCATCTCGACGGGTCGGAGAGCGTCGAGCGCGCGTCCATCTGTGCGGGGCATAGGTGGCGCGTTCTAGCACATCAACGGACGGCCTCGGCCCCCGCGGGCAGCCGCGTGCTCTTGGCCGGCGCGATGGGCAGCGCGATGCGAAAGCGCGTCCCTCCGCCGTCGCGCCGCTCGCACGTCACGTTGCCTCCGTGCGCCTCGACGATGTGCCGCGTGATGGCAAGGCCGAGGCCCGTCCCCTCGCCCTTCGTCGAGAAGAACGGGTCGAACACGCGCGTCCGGATGTCCTCCGGGATGCCGCCGCCGCGGTCGTCCACGTCGACGACGACGCTCATCCCTGCCGCCTCCACCCGCACGTCGATGGGGCCGCCGTCGGGCATCGCCTCGCGCGCGTTCCTCAGGAGGTTCAGCAGCGCCTGCCGCAGCTGGGCCTCGTCGAAGAGCGCGGGCCGCAAGTCGGGCTCGACGTGGATCTCCACCGTGCATCGCGCCTGCTCGATCTCCGGCCGCGCGAAGGCCACGATCTCCCGCACCGCCGTCGCCACGTCGTCCGCCTCCATGCGCGGCTCCGGCAGGCGCGCCACGCGCAGGTACTCCTCGCTGAGGTGCTCGAGGCGCTGCACCTCGCGCTGGATGGCCGCGAGCAGGTTCTTCACCTCGGCGTTGTTCGCGGCCGGCCCCGAGCTCTGCGCGATCTCCTCCTCCAGGAGCTCCACGTTCAGGCCCATCGCCGACAGCGGGTTCCGGATCTCGTGCGTCACGTGCGCCGCCATCTTGCCGATGGCCGCGAGGCGCTCGTTCGACAGCGCCAGCGACTGCGCGCGCGACAGCCCCGACACCATCTTCTCGAAGGCTCCTTCCAGCTGACCGATCTCGTCGTCCGTCGGCTCGACCGGCCGCGGCTCGAGATCGCCCCGCGCGACCGATCGCGCCCTCTCGGTCAGCCGGCCCAGCGGCGCGAGCAGGCGGCGCACGTGCAGCGACACGACGATGCCCACCGCGAGCGTCAGCGCCGCCAGGACGACGAGCGCCCAGATGCTCCGCAGCTCCCGCTCGCGCGCCGCGTTCGACAGCGCGTCGATGGACCCGGAGATGCGCCCGGCCAGCACCCGCAGCCTCTTGTCCGCGTCGTGCTCCAGCGCGCCGAGCGAGACGATGGTGCGGTTGATGCCGTCGCGGTCGCCGCTCGCGATGGCGGCGTACAGCCGCTCGAACAGCGCCGGGTCTGCCTCGAGGAGCTGCTCCACCGCGTCGAGCTCCGCCGCGAGCTGGCTCGCCAGGCCGCGCGTCGAGTCACTCCCCACGTCGCGCAGGGTCTGCGTCATCGCGCCGCGCGTCTCGACGAACATCGTGCGGCGCGCGCCCACGAGCGTCTCCAGCAGCGTCCGCGTCGAGCCGGGCTCCCGCTCGTCGGGGATGCCGTCGACCAGCGTCGACAGGGTGGTCTGCGCTGCGCGGAGCTGCGCCACCCGCATCGCGACAGGCACGTATCCGCGCGCGAGCTCCAGGCTGTCGTCGGCCGCGCGCTGCTGCGCGACGATGCCCCACCCGAGCGTCACGGCGAACGCGACCACCGTGATCGCGAACGACGCGAGCAC
>Ga0182030_10005887_pt1 | contig 25958 bp, 15 predicted proteins | sample 812S3MmetaG_FD_121299 | JGI IMG/M metagenome (GOLD analysis project Ga0182030, IMG submission 121299) | Permafrost microbial communities from Stordalen Mire, Sweden - 812S3M metaG (Illumina Assembly) | ecosystem: Environmental > Terrestrial > Soil > Wetlands > Permafrost | place: Sweden...
GCTTAGCTATAGACCCTTGCTCGCCCTCCCAGACTCACCTCGCGGTTGTCTGAGTGACTACGCTTGAGCCCCGGACGCTGCACCAACCGGAAAAACTTCAGAACGTGTCAAAGAACGATTATGGTTTTACCACGCTCAGTTTTTACGTCAACGGAATTCATGCATCTGTAACTGCTTATTCATCAATCGAGTGCAGCTCATGCACAGGCGGGTGACTCGGAAATGGTGCAATCAGCGGCGCGCGACTGCGAAATCCCCAGCATCCATGCGGCTTTTCGCGGATTTTCCCCGTCGAGCTTCTGCTTTCATCCGAAATGCAGATTCGACTGTGACTGTGCAAATCGATGCTTCACCCGCATGGATACTGATGTTTCCGCATGCGAGACGCTGTTCTCATCCGAATACTTCCGTCCTACAGTCGCTTTCTTTACAATGCCACGGTGGATGGATAGGTGGTTGGAGGCTTTCTTGTGATGCGAAACCTGCGTTTACCAGCGGTCATGTGTCTCCTGGCTGTTCTTGCAGCGCCGCAAGTCTCCCCTGCGCAAAGCGCTGAAGAGAAGACGGCGAAGTACTTTGAATCGGTGCGGCATCAGCCGGGATTACTGCTGGCATTTCTGCAGCAGATGCCCAAGGGCGGCGACCTGCATGTCCACCTGAGTGGCGCGATTTATGCGGAGAGCTTTATCGATTGGGCATCGGAGGACGCTCTCTGCGTGGACCGCAGCACTTCGAAGCTGATTCGCGCGGCATGCGATTCTTGCGAACCCTACAAGAACAAGCCCTCGGTGCGGTGCGCCTATCAGGACCACATTCTCCACGACCAGCTGATCGACGCGTGGTCGATGCGCAACTGGCATCCTGCGGAGGAGTCTGGGCACGATCATTTCTTTGCAACGTTCGAGAAGTTTGGTCCGGCGATGGAGAACCACGTTGGCGACGCGTTCGCCGAAGTCGCATCGCGGGCGGCGGCTGATCATCTGCAATATGTGGAGGTGATGCACACGGCTGACGGGGCGAAGGCGGCCATGCTGGGCGACAAGATTGGGTGGGATGATGACTTCGGCAAACTCCGCGACGAATTGCTCGCGGGCGGGATGGCCGATGTGGTGGCGTCGGTGCGCGGCCAACTTGATTCCGATGAAGCCCGTCAGAAAGAAGTGCTGCATTGCGGGACCGAGCGGGCTGCTCCGGGATGCGAGGTCACGATCCGCTATTTGTACCAGGTGCTGCGGGGGTTGCCGCGGGAGCAGGTTTTTGCGCAGATCCTGCTGGGCTTCGAGTTGACTAAGGCCGATGCGCGGTTTGTCGGCTTCAACCTGGTGATGCCGGAAGACTATTACGTGCCGATGCACGACTTTGATCTGCATATGCGGATCATTGAGGCGTTGCGCAAGTTCTATCCGGCTACGCATGTGTCGCTGCATGCCGACGAACTGGCGATGGGACTGGTTCCACCGGAGGGATTGCGGTTTCACATTCGCGAATCGATTGAGCGCGGCGGAGCGGAGCGGATTGGGCATGGCGTGGCCGTCATGAGCGAAGACGATCCGATTGGGTTGCTGCGGGAGATGGCGAAAAAGAATGTGCTGGTCGAGATTTGCCTGACTTCGAATGATGTGATTCTGGGCATCAGCGGCGATCGGCATCCGCTGCCGGCGTATATGAAATACGGAGTACCGGTGGCGCTCGCTACCGACGATCTGGGTGTCGCACGCAGCGATATGACGCATGAATATCTGCGGGCGGCCGAAACTTATGGCTTGTCTTATGGCGATTTGAAGCGCATGGCGCGCGCTAGCCTGGAACACAGTTTTATTCCTGGTGATAGTCTGTGGAGCGACGGGCGCGCGTTGCGGCTTGCTATAGCTTGCGCCGACGACAAAGCATTGAGCGGCCGCGTTTCTGGAAAATGTGAGAAGTGGTTGGCGGCGAATCAGCGCGCTCGCTTGCAGTGGCAATTGGAGCGAGCTTTTGCCGAGTTTGAGAAGAGGTTCTAGAGCGCTACCGGACTTTGCCCGGCTGGGCGGACGAATGCGTCCGCCCCTACGTGATTTGTTATGACATCAGACCTGTTTACTCGCGCTGAATCCGCGGCGGCGTTTGTGCTTTCGCAGGCTGCGCTGCGTCCGCAGATCGGGCTTGTCCTTGGCTCTGGACTGGGATCTTTTGCCGACGAGCTCACCGATGCCGTCCGCATTCCTTATGCTGACATTCCGACGTTTCCGCGCTCGACGGCGGTTGGTCATGCCGGACAGTTGGTGATTGGGAAGTCGGGCGATGTTCCGGTTGCGGTGATGCAGGGACGGGTACATCTGTATGAAGGTTATTCGGCGGCTGAGGTCGCTTTTCCTACGCGCGTGTTGGGGCGAGCCGGCGTACACGCTTTGATCCTCACCAACGCGGCAGGCGGCATTAACGTCGAGTACGGACAGGGCGCACTGGTTATCCTGCGCGACCACATCAATCTTCAAGGGCAGAATCCGCTGACGGGCGCGAATGACGAACGCTTTGGGCCGCGCTTTCCCGACATGAGTTACACCTACGCCAAGCGCTATCGCGAGATCGCGCTGGAGGAAGCGAAGAAGCTTTCGATTCCGCCGCGCGAGGGAGTGTATGCGGCGTTCGCTGGCCCCAGCTACGAGACGCCGGCGGAGATTCGCTACTTGCGGACGATTGGCGCCGATCTGATCGGGATGTCAACCGTCCCGGAGGCGATAGTTGCGCGGCATATGGGGATGAACGTTTTGGCAATTTCTTGCGTGACGAACATGGCGGCGGGGACGGTGGACAAGCCGCTGGTCCACGAAGAAGTGCTGGACGTGGGACGGCGGGTGATGGGGCAATTTATTGCGCTGCTGCGGGCGGTGCTGCCGCGGATTGCAGAAGAGTTGCAGACGTCGGGGTGAAGTTCGCCTTGCGACAAAAAAGAGACGCGGCAAGCCGCATCTTAGGGAAACTCTGATTAAGTCCTCGCGGGCGAGAGACGATGCGCTGCAAGCGCGACCCTCAAAGGCTAAAGCCGCTTGTGTAGCGGGGTCGTAGCGGCATGGCTGAAGCCATGCCGTTTCAAGGCTCTCGATTAAACGACCTAATCAGAGGTTTCTTAGAAGGTTACCTTCAAAGCCAGTTGAAGCACTCTTGGGCCACCGCCGCCGAGGCCGGGATTGGTCTGGGCTACGTCGGGGGTCTGTGTAAGCTCACCGCCGGAGTTACCCGGGTCGATAACGTGGTTGGGCTGTGCGAAGTTCGGATGGTTCAGGATGTTGAAGAACTCGGCACGCAGCTGCAGTCCTAACCGTTCCGTAACCTGGGTGTTCTTGGTGAAGGAGAAGTCAAGGTTCTTGTAACCCGGGCCGTAAATGGAGTTACGTCCGAGGTCTCCAAAGGTGCCGTCGGCTGGTTGTGCAAAGGCATTCAGGTTTAAATAACCAGTTGCGGGGCTCCAGTTATGGACAATTGGATTGACTCCCGGAACCAAGTCGGGCCGCTGGTTGAAGTAGTAGCGTCCGCTGTTATCGTTGGCGGTTACGATCGGGATCGGGCGGCCGCTTTGCAGGCTGGCAATCCAGTTCAACTGCCAACCCGAGCCAAACTTTCCGAGGGCGTGCCACGAGGGCAGATCGTAATTGATTGCCGCTGTAAAACGTTGTCGCGTATCGAAGCTGGAAGGCCCGTGCTCCGCTTTCAGATTGCCGGGGTCCTGGGGAAAAGCTACGGCAGGGGCAAAGTCGATGCCGTCGGAGGCATCGTCGAGCGACTTGGACCAGTTATAACTGGCAAAGCCAGAGATGCGATGCGCGTTCTGAATTCTCAAGGTCGTCTGCAATGCGCTGTAAGTGGACGAACTGATCGGTGTCAACAAGTCGATGGCATTAAAATTCGGGTTGGGACGGGTGTCAGTAGCATCAGGTTCGTTGGCGTCGGTTAGACGCACTAACTTGGTCCCCTTGCTGCCGACATAGCCGATTTCTACCGACGAGTTGTCGGCCAGCTTTTGCTGCACGTTCAAGTTAAAGTTCTGAGTGTAGGGACTGTGAAACTTATGAGGAGTCCCAAAAATGTCGTAGGGGCCGCTGGTGGCCACGGTCAGGATGGGATCGGTCGTATCGGTGCCGTTGAAGGCGGCCGAGTTGAAGTCCATGGGCAGCACAGCCTGGGGCCCGATCGGATTCGTCGCCACTCCGGCTGAGGTGGTGAAATTCGCGATGAGCAAATCCTGGGGTACATAGTCGTAGAAAATGCCGTAGCCGCCGCGGACTACGGTGTTCTTGAGAGCGTTCCAGGCGAAGCCCACGCGTGGACCGAAGTCATGCAGATCCCGCTCGTAGAGGCCATTCAAGCCGTGCGTGCCCACCATGGCCAGGGTTCCATCGGGCGCATAGTTGGAGAGCAGGTTGTTCTTTTCGCTCAGCGGGCCGAAGTACTCCCAACGCAGTCCGGCATTCAAAGTGAAGGTTGGCGCAAGACGGTAATCGTCCTGAGCGAAGAAGCTGAAGCCTTTGTTGTACGTGGTCCGCTGGGTGTTCCCGGTATCGACAGAAACGAAACTGCAGCAGAAATTCGTGTCCTGAGATCCTCCGGTGTAGAAATCCGCGAGAGAATCGACGACGGGATCGTATTGCGGGTTGGGGTTCCCGTTGATGGTGCACGCGATCAAGCAAACCCCCGCTGTGAACTGATAAATGCCGCGCTCCAGATTGTCATTAAAGTTGTTCACAGCTGCACGGCGGAACTCGCCGCCGAACTTGATGGTGTGTTTACCTTGCAGCCAAGTGAAGTTATCGAGGATCTGGTACGTCTGGCTGGTGCGGCCGCGGGGAACGCTGTAGCCAATCGCGCCCAGGTTTTCAATCCCGGTAAAGTCGAACTCGGGAAGGCCAAGCTTGCCGGTGCCGAAGTCAAGGCCGTTAGCCACTGGATCCCAGTTTGCGTTCAGCGAACTAAATGAGGTGCGATAGCGGCTGTAGCCAAAGCGAACTTCGTCAATTTTCGAAGGAGAAAGGGTGGAGAGCCAACTGACAGAGAGTATCTGAACCCGGGTTGGCGAGGTTTGCGAGAAGGCGGCCAGGCGCGATCCTGTGCCATATCCGCCGGGGGAGCCCAAAGGAAAGACCTGGTAGTTTCGAGCAAAAGCATAGCGGCCAGTAAGAAGGTCGTGACTGGAAATACTGTGATCCACTTTGACAATCAAGTTATCGCCACTGTTCCGGTCACTCGCCGAGGTGGCTAAAGTATTCGTGTCGCTCTGCGGATAAAAGGCCATGATGGCATCGAGGCCAGGGTTGATCACGCCGCCGTTGAGGCCTTGCGCAATCGAACGCGCCGCGGCGATCTGGGTTCGCGTGGGGACGAGTAGCAGAAAGTCCGATCCCACCCTTTCACGCTGCCCTTCGTAAGCGCCGAAGAAAAAAGTCTTGTCTTTGACGATAGGACCGCCCAAGGCGCCGCCGAAGTTGTTGTTCTGGAATACCGATTTCCGCGATTCCGTATTGAAGTAATTACGCGCGTCCAGGCCGCTGTTGCGCAGGAAATCGAAAGCGGAGCCATGCAGTTTGTTCGTCCCGGAACGAGTGACGATGTTGACCACCGAGCCGCTGTTTCGACCGTATTCGGCGCCGAACTGCGACTCCAGGTTGAATTCCTCGATGGCTTCAACCGGCAGCAGGGCAGCGGGCGCGCCGCCGATGCCGGCCTGGTTCAGCGCCGAGTTATTAAAGTAGGGATCGTTGTCGTCGGTACCATCGAGCGTGTAGTTGTTGGAACGGTCGCGATTGCCGTTGATGTTGAACTGGCCGAACCCTCCTTGCGTGCCCGCGACTCCCGAGGGGTCAACCGTGGTGCCCGGAGTGAGTGCCACGAGCTTGCCAAAATCGCGTCCGTTCAGCGGGAGCTCGTTCACCAGTCGCCGCTCTACCACCTCGCCGAGGACATCACGCGTCGCCTCCACCACTGGCGCTTCCGCCGTCACGGTCAACTGCTCCTGCCGTTGCTGCACCTTGGTCAAGTCGAAATTTGCGGACGTGTCCAGCCCGATGTTGACCTGGACGTTCTGCGCGCTCGGGGAAAGGCCGGTCGATTCCGCTCTTACCGTGTATTCGCCGGCGGGCAGTTCGGCGAGGACATAGGCTCCGTCATCGCCGGTGGTGGCTTCGCGTTGCAGGCCGGTGGCGATGTTTTTGGCGGTGACCTTCGCTCCGGCGATTACGCTGCCGGTGGGGTCGGTGACGGTGCCGCGGATGGATCCGCGAAAGCTCTGCGCCCACGCGGACGCGGTGATCAACAACAGGGCTGCTACGCCGATTTTCAGGATCAAGATTGCCGGTGTCCGATGACTCGCGTTGCTTTTATGCATGATTGCTTCCTTGGGTAAATGCTTGTTCGTTGTCGTTTTTCGAAGTCTTGTTTCGCACCCGCGCTCTCCGGAGTTGGTTCAATCAACCCCCTTCGACTCGGGAGACACGTCCCTCAGCGGCTAAAGCCGATGCTGAAAACGAGCCACTGATCGCAGCGGTGAACCGCTGCGCCACCCAAAATCAAATGCACAATTGAGTTTTTCCGCAGGCGGTGAAGCCGAGCCCTTCCCAAAACCAATTTGTGAAGCATACTCTACTCAATTCTTCTTGCGCGGAATGAACACCGGTTGCGGCGGATCTATTTTGTAGGCCGCCGCGAAGCTCGACTGGTTGAGGGCAAAGCTGGCTCGTCCGCGCGAATCGATGAACAGCAACGGCTGTTTGAGCGGCACGTCGCTGAACGTCCTGACGAACGGCATCTCGACCTCGCGGCCCGCGATCGTCACCTTCAACTTGTCCCCGCGCTGATAGCCCAGGTTCAGAAAATCGTCGGCACTGATGTTCGTGATCAGGTTGCCAAACGGACCATCGAGGGCGATTACTTCCCCGGTCAGACCTTTGTCGTCCACGGTTGCGGGCTTCAAATCCAGCCGGACCAGTTCCTTGACTTCAGGGCCGACCTGGGTCCAATCGTCGCCGCGCGCTACGTGAGCGCCCACGGGAGAGAAAATGTCGCGGCCGTGGAAGGTGGAGGAAATTTTGGCGCCGACCATCCAATCGGGGTTAGTGACCTCGCGAATGGCTGCGATGCCATCGCGGTCTTCGACCATGGTCATCAGGCCGTTGTCGGGCAGGACGAAGAACTGTCCGCGCTTCGATTTCACTACGACTGCCTTGCGCGAGCTGCCCACGCCGGGATCGATGACCACCACAAATACCGTTCCGGGCGGGAAGTAGGGGGTGGCGCCAAAGAGGAAGCGTGCGCCGTCTCGAATGGAAAAGGCGTTCACCTGATGAGTGAGATCGACAATGCGGAGATTGGGCGCGATGCCGTACATGACGCCCTTGCAGAGCGCCACCGAATCGTCGACGACGCCGAAATCGGTCATGAAGACGACGGTGGGCGGCGGCTGAACGGCAGACGACTGCTGCGCCGGAAGAGGGCTCGCGGCCAGAAGTAAAAAGGCAAACCATAGACATAATGTTCGCCTCGATTTTCCTGCTGGGGTCAATGTCATACTCATGAAGCAACAACCCTCCGAAAAGACTACTATTTTACTTGGGATTTAGAAAAACGCAAATCGATGGGATATTCCGGTAGTGGCGCAGTTTGCGAAACCGTTCACCACCAAGGCCACGAAGGCACACGAGGGAAAGAGACCGAAGGCCTTAGCGATACTTGGCATCCTTGGTGGTTCAGCACTTGTTGCCTGCATCGCGAAACTGAGCCACTACCGATACGCCGACAGCCGGGTCACGAGTCACTGGGCACGAGTCACCGGGCATGGCGCCGCTGGTTCGGTCGAGCTTATGATTGTAGCCGTCCGGGAGACGGAACCGGAGGTCACTTCGCGCAGATGTTGTTCACGATTTGACGACGGTAAAGGGAAAACGATGCGTCCCCGTCTTGCTTCGGGCATCTATAATCGGGGCGGCAACCGATCTGCCGGCTATGAATTTTAATCTAGAGGAGAGGTACCGATGTCCAACGTCATTCCTGAAAAATACGCCGATCTTTTCCAGAAGCGCGCTTTTGCCAGTCTGGGCACGCTCATGCCCGACGGACGGCCGCAGGTCACTCCGGTGTGGTGCGACTTCGATGGGCAGCACGTCATCTTCAACTCGGCACGCGGGCGGCAGAAGGATCGCAACGTGCGGCGCGATCCGCGGGTTGCCCTCGCGGTTGTCGATCCCGACAATCCTTATCGCTATCTGGAGATCCGCGGCACCGTGGTTGAGATTACCGAAGAGGGCGCCGCGCAGCACATCGACAAGATGGCGAAGAAGTACATGGGAGTGGATAAGTATCCGTACTCGCAGCCGGGAGAGGTTCGCGTGCTTTACAAGATCCGGCCGGAGCACACGACGGTGATGGGCTAGACGGGCTGCGCAGCGGCATCGCTGAGGAACTCTGATCAAGTGTCAGCAGAGAGCATGAACCACAGGGTACACAGGGGTGCACGGAGGACCCCAGGGACTTAATCAGAACCTCACTCAGGCGGTGCCCTGATACGACTCCGTCTCCATCTTTTAGAGGGCGCCTAAGGGCCGCGGGCGGGGGCGCCCGCGCCACACGATCCATCCCTTTCCCGGATAACCTTTCCTTTGAAAATGAGTCCAACTGACAATGGAACTTCGGAGGATTCTTTTCCGTATTAGAAGACAATCGAGGTCGTTGTCTGTTTTCGGGAGGAGAGGTTTATGGAAGTCGGAAAGAGCGGCTGCGATGGTTTGCACGCTATCGATGCTCAAGCCAATAGCATTTCGGCGCAGCAGGTGGTGAAGGCGGCGCACGAAGAACTCCTCCAACTCATGCGGCAGCGCGCCGAGGTGATGAAGCGCATTGGCACGGTGAAGCAGACGATCGCGGGATTGGCGAATCTTTTCGGCGACCAGGTGCTGGGCGACGATTTGCTGGAACTGATCGATCGCAAGCCGAATGGCCGTCAACCCGGCTTCACCAAGGCGTGTCGAAGAGTACTGATGGAGGTGCGGCGTCCGCTGGGGGCTCGCGAGGTTTGCATGGAGCTGGAACGATATGCCCCGGCAATCCTGGCGCGGCACAAGGACCCGCTGGCGTCGGTCACAACGGTTCTGAATCGTCTGGTGGATTATGGCGAGGCGCGCAGCCTGAGCAATGAGCGGGGGCGGCGCGTCTGGGAGTGGATCAGCGAGAGCGAGACGCCGGCGGAGGAGATGGCCTCGAGAAAGACGGCCTGAGGAACGGTGTCTTTTGTTGGGCAGAGGGATGTAACGTGTGGGAGGCCGATGGTGAAATGACGATTTATCGCCAACTATCGTACTACTCTTTGCTCAGAGTCCCAGTCCGGTCGTCTGCGACGCCTTGCAAGGTTGCGGCTAATTTTTGTGGTGTTGCAGCCATGATCGCGCAATCGGACCATGCAGTCGGCTGCTCAAGAATTTCGCTGAAGTAGAGGATTCTGTCAGCGCCGGGTTGGAAGAGTTGCTCCGAAAGCTGACCGGAGTTCGCTTTTTGAACCTCGTCCACGACTTGCTTTGTGTAGTAAAAATCTCTCAAGTTTAGTGGCGCGCATTTTAATACTTTCACGAGATCGTAGTCGGCGACCGTGAACCTGTCGTCGTGCTGGTTTATGTTCTTGAACCGTACGACTTCAACAAAATCGCTGTCACGACCCAAGATGTGTGCCATCCGCGTGTCACATGGAATCTTTCGGCCCACCTCTCCAGCCTGTTTGTCCGCGTCTTCTTTGAGCACTTGGGCAGCCGTCGGGAGGAACTCCTCGGGGGTGCGACAGTCGTAAAATCGCGTGATGCACCCCAAGTCGAACCCGAGTGCTCGCTCAAATTCCTCTCGACTTGCCTGCCATGTGAAATGAGCGAAAATCGCGCCGCTGCAGCCGGTGCACGCGGCTGGCTCCGAGACAAGCAAATTAGGGTGCCGATAAACCTGAGGACGATTCACCCACCGGCGAAAATTGCCGACTGTCTCAGCCTCAACAATGAAGTTGGACAAAAAACCACCCTCAACATAGGACTTGTGAGCGATGTAGGACATTGGACCGAACGAGGCCGATATTCTGCGAAGTCTTCCGCTCTCAACGCTCAGGCCCACTGTGAAATCGTTGATTCGCAACCCGAAGAATCGAAGTCCATTCACCAGATAGTACGTAGGACGTTCGCTCCACGGACGGTAAGTGTAGGCGCTCCAGAGCGATTCCCACTCGGTCAACTCAATCGAAAACGCACAATGCTCATCTGAACACGGACCGTCGCCCACTACGTAATGAGAATAGTCACTGCGCAGTTTCAACACCCTTGCAGCGGGCGTCTCTTCGACGCGAAGGGTTTTCAATTGAGCCAAGAGATGCTCGACCCGCCACCGGAAGACTTGTGCGTAGACGTGGATGCCGATGACCATTAGGAGCAACAAGACGAGTAGCCATACCGCAATCATCCGTGCTCGGTGCATGGGTCGAAGTATAGTCTCCAGTAGGTAGAGACACCGCTACCGCACGGAATGGTTCACAGGTTGTTGATGTGAGCAGGCGACTTCACAGCTTACCCAGTCCCGAACGAATACCGCTTCGTTTCCCAAATAGCCGGACAGCTTGTAGCACGCCTCAGCGGCTCGACGCGCGATCGTCTCGGCCGATTTTTCAGTACTTTCGTAACTCTCAATGGGGCCATTGAAGGCGGTATTCTAGGGGTGTTTCTCCCCTGTTTTTAGCCGAATTCATATTCAGGGTGTCGTGCGGCTTAGCACCACGAGGGCGATTGTAATGGCGACAATGTTTGGCCGGTTCGAGATTCAGAGTGAGCTTTCCAAGTCTGACACCGCCTTGATTTATAAGGCGATGGACACGGAAACCAACCAGGTTGTGGCGCTCAAGACGCAGAGTCTGGAGCCGCTGGGCGACCGCTCGGAAGCGTTTGTGGAGACGCTGATTGCCGAAGGCGAAAGCACGCGCGATCTCGCCGGGCAGAACATCGTGCTGCTCTATGGAGCGGGCGAGATCGAAGGGCAGTTCTGCGCCGCGATGGAGTACATACAGGGCAACAGCGTGGCCACCATGTTGGCGCGCAAAGAAGGCTTCTCCATCTGGGATTTGCTCGACATTACGCGCCAGGTTTGCGCCGGGTTGGAGCAGGCTGCCGCGAAGGGCGTCGCGCACTGTTCGCTGGAGCCCGCCAAGATCATGGTGCAGTGGGACGGGATGGTCAAAATTCTCGGCTACGGCATCTCCAACATGAGCCTCATCCAGGCGGAATCGGGTAACGGCTTGGGACGGCTGATGCCTTACTGTGCTCCCGAACAGATCCGCGGAGAAGCTATCGATCTGCGGTCGAACCTGTTTACGTTGGGCGCGATCCTCTACGAGATGGTGGTTGGGCGGAGGGCATTCGATGCTGAGGATCCAGTTGCGCTGCTCAGCCAGATCGAGAATGAGATGCCCGCCAGCCCGTCTTCGGTGAATGGCAAGATACATCCGGCGGTGAGCGCGCTGATTATGAAGGCGCTGGCGAAGGATCCGGCGGAACGCTACCAGAGCGCACGCGAACTGGTGGACGATCTGGAGAAGTGCAAGGAAAGCGGCAAGAAGGCGACGGATTCCAAGAAAACGGCGGCGGCGCCGAAGGTTGCTGTCAGTCCCGAAGCGCGCGCGGCGGCGGCCAGTAAGTTTGTTTCGGCAGAGTCTAGTGCGGTGAAGCCCCAGGCTCCCGCCGCACCGGTTCCATCGGTTTCACCCAAACCTGTTGCTCGCGTTGCTCCGCCAATCGTTGCGCCGGTGCCGCCGAAGGTGAATCTGCCAGCTGTCGGAACCAGGGCCGCGGTGGCCGCTGCCGGCGTGATGACCGGAGGGAGCGCCGCGCGCACATCCAATGCGAAGCCGGCTGCGGACCCTGATTTCAGATCTGATTTGAAATTCGATTCGAAGTCTGGCGCGCCAGTCCTTGGCGAATTTGACGTCAGTGCTCCCGATGCCCAAGCTGCGCCCAGTCCGGTCCTTTCGGCGGCGGTGGCAGAGCCAGAGCGCGAGCAGCATTCGCCGCGTGTGGCCGTGGATCCAATGATGGCGGAAGCGGCGGCGGACTCATCCAGCACGAGCTTTTCCGACATGGCGGAGATGCCTCCGCTCCAGGAACCGGTTTTCGCGCCGTCAATTCCGGAGCCGGCTGAAGCGCCGGGTCCCGTCGCGCAGAGCCAAGCGCGGAAGGAAGAGAAACCGAGAATTCAGCCGCGGGAAGTCGCGGAGAAGGCAATCAAGGAAATCTCTACCGTTCCGCCGCGGCTGATGATCTATTCAATTCTGGGCGCGGTGGGATTGATCCTCGTAATTGTGATTGTGCTGTTTTTTCATGTGCGCTCGGAAGACGATGGCTCCACGGCCGCTCCGCGACCGACGAAAGCCGTAAGCAAAACTTCAACCCAGCCGGTTGCTCAGACTCCGGCTCAGCAAGTCGAGACACCCGCTGCACCGGTTGCGCCCTTTGAGGAAGCTCAACCCAGCGTTTCGGTGCGGCAAGTCGAAAAGCGCAGCGCGAAAAATGGTCGACGGGCGCCTGCTCCGGCACCGGCTCCGGCGCCGGCCGTGACTCCGGGCCAAGCGCTGATCGATTCGAGTCCACAGGGCGCGCAGTTTCAGGTCGATGGGAAAAGCGATCCGTCGTGGGTTACGCCGTTTAGCTTGATCGGCCTAAGCCCCGGGAAACACATCATATCTGTAAGCAAGACCGGCTATTCGTCCGAGATACGGTCGGTCGAGGTGGCGGCCGGCAGCAAAACTTCTCTGACGCTTCATTTGTCGCCGATGAATGCGCTGGTGGTGGTCGGAAGCACGCCGCCCGGCGCCGAGATCGTCATCGACGGCAAAACGACCGGACGAGTGACTCCGTCGCAGTTCGCCGTCGAAAAAGGCAGCCATACTGTGCTGTTGCGTAAGCAGGGGTATCTCGAGGAGACGGTCACCGCCGATCTCGGTCCGGCGCAGAATTTCCAGTACTCGCCGGCACTCAGAGCGCTGGGCAATACGGAGGACATAAAGACCGTCGGCAAGTTCAACAAGCTGTTTGGACGCGGCGGAGACAGCACGGCGGGCATGGGTTCCATCAGCATTCACACCCAGCCCAAGGGCGCACAGATTGCGATCAACCAGCGGGTGCTCGACAAGATGTCGCCCGTCGAAGTCATGCTGGGACCGGGGAATTACATCGTGGATGTCACGCTTACTGGTTTCAAGCCGGTCCACAAAGTGGTCAGCGTCGACAAGGGCGGCAAGGCTGCAATCGACGAAGTTCTTGAGCGGCAATAAACCAGCCAGTCCGGCCTCAGGAAGTACAGTCTGGAACCAGCATTCCCAGTTGTCTGTCACTTAGAGCCGTGATCCGAATCACAGTGCGCGATTTCCAGGTGAGGGCACCATAGGATTACGATAAGGCAACGGGGAGTATATTGTGTCGTCGCCACCTACGCCCGGCAAGTTGAGTCCCGATCTGTTGCAAGCCCTGCACGGAATCAAGTCGGTTCAAACCTTCCCCACGGGCGCCACGCTGTTTCAGCAGGGTTCCGCGGTCACGGGCGTTTACGTGGTGGAGAGCGGAGAGGTTCGCGTCCTGCTGCCTACCGGTCAGAGTGAAGAGCAACTACTGGAGGTGGTCGGTCCTGGAGCCGTGCTCGGCCTGAGCGAGAGCATGACCGGGGAAGAGTATCGGATCACCGCGGAGGCGGGCGGCGAAACGAAGGCGGCCTTCATTCCGCGCGAAAAGTTTCTGGAGTTTCTGCGTGAACACTGCGATTTCTGCATGCAGATGGTGCGGCTCTTGAGCGAAGAATTGCACGGACTCTACTACAAATTCCGCAGCATCAGTGCGCATCCGGGACGTCCGCGGCAGCGGCCTTTGGACGAACAGTTGAACTAGAGCAGGTCTCAGGTGTCAGGTCTCAGGTTTCTTCCACTACGCTGAAGACTGATACCTGAGACCTAAGGAGACCCTGATTAAATCCTCGCTGGCGAGAAGGGGATGCGCTGAAAGCGCGACCCTCAGTGGCTAAAGCCGCTTGTGTAGCTGGTTCTAACGGCATGGCTGAAGCCATGCCCTTTCAAGGCGCTCCGTTAAACGACTTAATCAGAGGTTCCCTAAGACCTGACACCTGACACCTGACACCTGCGACCTGCCCTCTAGTTCGCTTTGAAGTTGACCGTGATCTGCGTCTGGATTTCCACGGGCTGGCCATTGAGATAATACGGCTTGTATCTCCACTGGCGAACCGCTTCCAGCGCGGCGCGGGCAAGAACGGTCTGTCCACTGAGCACCTTCAGATTTGTGACGTTGCCCTGTTTGTCGACGGTGGCTTCGATCTGCACCGCGCCCTCGGCATGAGTCGCGAGCGCAGATGAAGGATACTTAGGTTGCACCCGCTTGATCAGAAGTCCCTGGGACACGCCTTGGGAAACTCTTAGTGTTGCGGGCGAAGGTTTGGGGAGATTTGGCGATGCCGGCATCAGGCCGCTCAAGCTGCTATTTGCGGATGCACCGGCTGGCGGGCTGGGAAGCGCAGGCGCGGATTCCTCCGGCTCGGCCGGTTTGGCTGCGGTGGCGTTCGACTTCACGCGTATGGGCGCTGAGTCGGTTTTCTTCATTGCCGGCTCAGGGTTCGCGGCGATCCGATTCACGGGAGAGTTGCCGGCGCTAGCCGACGGCTTGTCGGGCGTTGCGGCTACAGTTGTTTTGGGAGCCAGGGCCGGGGTTGCGGAACTTGCCTGGCCGGGCGAACTCGTCGAAGGCGCCACGACTTGGGACGAGGTGGGCGGCGGGACAGGTTGAGTCGAGTTCTGGGGCGCGCTTACAGGCTGCGAAGTTGGGGTTCGGCTGGAGTTGCCAAGCCTCTCGTAGCCAAGGTAGCAGATCGCGGCCAGAGCCAGGACGATCAAAACTACGATCAGGACTTTCTTGCCAGCGCCCGATCCGCCGGAACCTTCTTCGCTCAATCCCCCGAAAGACGGGGCATCGCCCGCGCTCACCGAACTCGACGTTGGAACTGGGGCGAGAGCGGCGGCGTACGACGAACTGGCGGGCTCCGATTCGACGATCTTGTTTTCTGTTTCCTTCTGTTTGGCTGGTACCGCCACCACTTCTTTTGCCGGAGCCGGCGCTGCGGCTGATCCCGGGGCCGACGTGTGAGCGGAAGCGATGTTTTGGGCTGGTGCGGACGCAGCGGCGACTTTAGGCGCGTCGTTCTTGATTGTGTCGTTCTTGACTACAGCTGGGGACGCGGGTAGCGGCGCTTCCGCCTCCGCGATCGCAATCTTGCTTTGCGGTGCGGGCGCTGGAACAAACACCGGTCTGTCTTCAACTTTTGCCGATGCCGCTATTGTGGGAGTCGCTGGCGGAGTTGCCGCCTGAATCGCTACCGGTAGCGGAGCTTCAAATTCAGGAAGCTCGGGAGCGCTGGGTGTCGCAGCGATCGGTGCCGCGTCTCGACTCGCCGGTGGGAATGAACTGCCGGGAGATACCGGAGCCGGCTTTGCGGGCATCACGCGAGGCGCCGCGCTGGGGGCACTAGCGGAGGCAGCATCAGAATTTTTCCGCAGGAGTCCGCGGGCGACGCGGAGCGTTCCCTTGGCCTGCTCGACGTTGATGGGCTTGGTCAGCACCAGGTTGGCGCCGATGCGGTAGGCCTTGGCCACGCCCGCTTGTCCTTCGACCAAAGCGAGGGCCAGCGAACTCTGATTGGAGCTGGAGTTTCTCGCGCTCTTAAAGAGCAGGGAAGCGTTCTGCTCGTTCTCGCAGTCCACGACGATGGCATCGTAACGCTGTGCCATCAACTTCTTGACCGCAGCAAAGGGTTCATGGACCGGTTCTACGGTGAAGTCCAGTTCGCTGAACACTTGGCTTACGACGCGAGCCAGTTTTTCGTCGGGACAGAAAAGCAAAGCTTGGTAACCCATAATGAGGTCATCCTAGGTAATAAGGTGGGTACCAGCAAGTTACGGGGGTAATTGAAGGGTTGTGGGGCGTCGATGGTCGTTTGTCGTTGGTCGTTCGGGGCGTGTCGGATTATCCGAACTGCCGGGATACACGCCGGGCATCGACTATCGACTAACGACGGACGACTAGCGACTGTTTCTGGCTCGCCTGCGTTCAAGGCCGCTCAAAGTCCACGATCACGACCGTCTGGAAGGGCTGCGCCTTTCCGTCGCGTACATAGGGCCGATAGCGCCACTGCTTCACAGCCTCGATGGCGGCGGTTGCCAGGATCGGGTTTCCCTCGACCAGTCGCAGGCCCTCGACTTTGCCGTTCTCATCGACCACCACTTTGAGGACAACCGTTCCTTGTCCTTGTGCTCCCCCGGAGCGCGCTTCGACAGGATATTTCGGAAAGACGCTGTGAGCCAGCCGTCTTTCCGCACCCTTGGAGGAGAGAATGATCGAGCCGGTTTCCCCGGGCAGTGGGGCATTGGACGAAGCTGCGGCGGCGTCTTTCTTGCTGTCGCTGGGCTGGTTAGCCGCGGGCTTGCTGACAACCGGCGCGGCGGTGGTTGTGGTCGCGGAAGTTGGCGGCGCAACTGCAGTTCCCGGCGTCGCTGCCGGTTGCGGAGTAGTCGCAGCGGCGGAGGTTGCCACCGAAGCTGTCGTTGACCCGGTTGCTGAACTCACTGCGGAATCCGCGGCGGTTCCGGGTGTCTGATTTGGATCGGTTGGCGATCCCGCTGCAGGTACCGAATTTGCGGCCGGAGCCAGTTGAGCCGAAGGCTTCGCGGGATTGGGCGATGGGGCCGACGGAACGCTCTGCGGCCGGAGTGCCGCTGCGGCGACGGCCATTACGCGATCAATCTGCGGTTGGGCGATAGCTCGGAAGCCGGGCTGATACGTCCAAGCGGCGTAGAAGCCGGCGCAGGCGAGCATGAGCACGAACAGCGCGACCAGTGGACCGCGTTTTTTCCGCCGGCCTTGCTGGTAGGAGGAAAAGACCGGGGCCTCAGATTCGGCTGCCGGTTTCTCTGCTGCTTTGTCCAATCCCGAGTTTTCCTGTTTCGAACTCTCCAGTTCCAATTCTTCGAGTTCCGTTCTCTCCAGTTCGGCAAGCACCGGATCGTCCGAAAATACGCGGCGCGCGGGTTGCGAGACTGCAGAAGCGGCTTGAGCCGAAGGCGATTCTGAAAAATCCGACAATGGCGAAGCTGGAGCAGATGCGGCCTGCGGTTTCAACTTTGGAGAAGCGGGTGCGGCATCGATTTCATCCACGGCGGAATGCATCTTCGCCGTGGGGGCTGGCCCGGAGAGCGTCGCAGAGGCCCTCGCGGTTGAAGCGGCGGCCAGTGTGGCGGCCGGAGGCGGACCTGGAACGAAGCTTGGAGCGGAGTCCGCAAAATTCGTTAGTTGCGAAGAAACAGCCGCTGCGCGCGCGCGTTCTTCGCTCATGGCTGGGCCGGTGCTGACAGAACCGGGCACGGCCGCGCTCGCGGTTTGCACGGGAACCTTCTCGTTCGCCGGGACATCTTTTCGCAGACGGCTGACGGCGGTGCGGATGGTGCTCCGGGCTTGGTCTTTCGCGACCGGCTTGGTCAGGATCAGCTCCGCGCCCAGGCGAAAAGCGGTGGGCAGACCGGCGCGTCCATCGACAATGGCGATGGGGACAGGATTATTGCCGCCTTTTCCGCGGCGGCAAACGTCAAAGATCAGCTTGGCTGCCGGCAAGTTCTCGCAATCGACCAACACCAGGTCAAAGCTGTGCGAATTAAGTTTTTGGGCAGCGGAGGCTCCGTCCAGGGGGCGCTCGCAAGTCACTGACATCTCTTCGAGAACGCCAGTAATAGCGCTGACAGCCTGGTCATCCGGCGACAACAGTAGGGCATGGGGCATGGTTCCTTCCATGCTAGGAACCGCCGTCGAATGCCGCAAGTTACCGGGGTAAGTAGTGCGCCTCCCTATAGTTTCAGGGAAGCGGCTGGTCACTTCCAATCGCGGACTCGGGCTGAGGGTAGACAATCGAGCCTCGAAAGGCAGACTTGTCGGCGGGCGCAAAGTCTGGGAATGGCAGCTTGTGTTGATCCCGCCATTGCTGGACCTGCTGCTCGGCGGCGGCAGCTTTCTCCTTATCGAGGCCGGAATCGCGCGAGAAGTATAGGGTCTGCGAGGGGAAGGCGAAACCGCTGCCCGATTTCTCGACGATCTCCATGATGCGCAGCAACAGGTCCTCGCGGATGGCGTTGAATTCGTTGGCATCGCGGGTGAGCACGTAGCTGAAGATTTCCAGGCGCAAGGCGCTGTTGTCGAAATTCGCGAAGCGGATGTATGCGGTATCGCTTTCCACTTTCGGGTGTTCGTATAACATGCGGCGGATTTCAGCCAGCAGATAGCGAAGCTGGTCCGCCGAGGTCTCACACCGGATGGCGAGCGGCGGATTGAACAGAATTTTGTCGCGACGGGTGAAATTTTCAATGTTCATGGTGGCGAGGGCGCCATTGGGAATAGAAAGCTCGGTGCGCGCGTCGGTGCGAATGCGGGTGGAGCGCAGGCTGATGTCTTCCACGGTTCCGGTGCGATCGCCGAAGCGGCAGTAGTCGCCAACGCGGATGACTTCGTCGGCAAGAACGGAAATTCCGCCGAAAAGATTCTCGAGGGTTTTCTGCGCCGCGAAGGCGATGGCAATGCCGCCGATGCCGAGGCCGGCGAGCACGGTGGTCAGGTTGAAACCCACGATGCCAAGGGTGGCCAGGATGGCGAGGATTACCACCAGCGCTGCCAGCAACCGCTCGCCCAGCACCATGAGGGTTCCGGTGCCGATGCGGCCCACGCTGATGGCATGGATACGCAGGCGCTGCATGGTGAGGCTCGTGGCGCGGAGCAGAAACCAGAAGAAGCCGATGCTGATGAGAACCCAGATGGTCCGGGAGTAATAAAGACGCGGCAGCAAGGGCAGGCCGATGTAAGCGCCGATCACGCGGTGAGCCACCGCGCTGAAGGTAACCAGCAGCGGCTTGGACATGCGGCTGTAGGAATGCAGGTTGGGACGATGTCTGAACTTGAGCCAAAGCCGGCGCGGAATCGCCAGCAGCAAAACTACCGCCCAGCCGATCGCAAGCGCCACTGGAATCGCGGCGAAAAGAGCCAGCCATTGCCAGAGTGGCATCCCGAGAAACACGTTCTTAACCAGGCTTTGAGGGAGTTTGCTTTCGACCTGGTGAGCCTCAAGGTTGTCATACAACTCGGGAACCTTGATGAGCGTCTCGGAAGAAAAGAGCCATACTTTTCCGGAATTCGGATCCGCGATCCGGACTAGGACAACCGGGACATCCGCATCGCCATTGGAAAAAACTCCGATGGTTTGCAGGTCGACGACACCATAGTCTGGACTGCCTTCGGAACTGGCGCTGAGCCGTCGCAGGCTGCCCACGAAGGTGCGGTCCATGAGCACCTTCAACTTTTCGGCCAGGTCCGCTCCCTGCGACTGGCGGCGCGCGGTACTCATTTGCAGATAATCGGCGGCGGTCTTGTAGTTTCCGGCCTGCGCGGCTTGCAGAAACCCAAACACCGCTCCGGAAGGCGTTCCACGTCCCAGTTCATCGGCAGGCGCAAGAGTTGCTGCCTGAGCGTGTGCCCCGCCCGGCAGCAGGCTGGTCACGGACTGGGCCATCAGGCCATGGTGGGAAACGGAAACGAAAAGAACGAACAACGCCAATTTTTTCATTGAGGTTCCAGTGAGGAACGGCTGCGAGCTTCGAGCTATGAGCTTCGAGCAAACCAGTTTTCCCGTAGCTCGCGGCTCGAAGCTCGCAGCTTACTTACGCCATTACCTCTTGGGACGATAGATGTCGGTGGCTTGCCCGTAGAAGACTTCCGCCGACTCCATCATCGTCTCCGATAGCGTTGGGTGCGGATGGATGGTCATGCCAATATCGGCGGCCAACGCGCACATTTCGATGGCCAGCACGCCTTCAGCAATCAGTTCACCCGCGCCCGCGCCCACGATACCGACGCCGAGGACGCGCTCCGTCTTCGGATCGATGAGCAGCTTGGTGAGACCTTCGGGCCGATCGAGCGTGATAGCGCGCCCCGAAGCGGCCCAGGGAAATTTGGCGATGGTGATCTCGCGTCCTTGTTCTTTGGCCTGCGTTTCTGTCAGTCCCGCCCACGCGATCTCGGGATCGGTGAAGACGACGGCGGGAATTGCGTTCGGTTCGAAAGCGACCTTGTGCCCGGCGATGGCTTCCACGGCGGTGCGACCCTCGTGCATTGCCTTGTGGGCCAGCATCGGTTCGCCGGCGACGTCGCCGATGGCGTAGATCGTGGGATCGGCGGTCTGGCGCTGCTCGTTGATTTCGATGAATCCCTTCTGGTTGACTTTGACTTTCGTCTGGTCGAGGCCGGGGATCTCGGAATTCGGACGGCGTCCCACCGACATCAGCACGCGGTCGAACACCTGCTCTTTTTCTTTTACGTTGGGACCGTCGAGAGTTACGCGGATGCCGGTCTTCTCGTCCTTGAGCGATTTGACCGTGGTATTCAGAAGGATGGCGGCGAAAAGTTTCTCCAGGCGCTTGTGCAGGGGCAGAACCAAGTCGCGGTCGGCGCCGGGCAGCAGGCCGGGCATCATTTCTACGCAGGTCACCTTGCTGCCGAGCGTGGCATAGACCGAACCGAGCTCCAGTCCGATGTAGCCGCCGCCGATTACTAGCAGCGTTTTTGGGATGTCGGGAAGATCGAGAGCGCCGGTCGAATCCATGAGGCGCGGGCTGTCGAGCTTGAGGCTGGGCACAACGGTCGGACGCGATCCGGTGGCGATGACGATGCGGTCGAAAGTCAGGTTCTCTTCGCCGGCGGCCGCGGTCTTCGTAACTTTCAGCGTGGTGGAATTCACGAATGCCGCTTTGCCCTGCACGAACTGGACCGAGTGCTGCTTGGACAACTGGCCGAGGCCGCCGGTCAGTTTTTTGACGACGCTCTCTTTCCATCCACGGAGCTTGTTGAGGTCGACTTTGGGCTCGCCGAATTCTATGCCCCAGTTCTTGGCTTGCTCGGCCTCTTCTAGCAGCTTCGCGACGTGCAGGAGGGCCTTGGACGGGATGCAGCCGCGATACAGGCAGACGCCGCCGGGAAGCGCTTCCGGGTCGATCAGCGTAACTTTCATGCCCAGGTCAGCTGCCAGGAATGCGGCGGCATATCCGCCGGGACCGCCACCGATTACTGCGACTCTTATGTTGGATTGGTTTGCCATTGGTCCTCTTCTAGATTTGAATCCACATTAGATGGAAAAGTCTGTGCCATGAAAACAAGTTCAAGGTGGATAAAGGCAAGAAGGGACGCCAGCATTTCACCCGCAGTAGCTGACGGCCGGAGCAAATCGTCAAAGCACTTAAGACAAGCGATCCGCAATTCGTGGAAGCTCGCAGTCGCCTGCCGATCAAATCTCCACTTCACAAGGTCGTCCCTGATTCCGTGACAGTGAAAAGCGAGCGAGTAGAACCAGTCAATTCCAGATCGAATCGTATCCGCTACAAATTCGGCTTCATCCCTGGGAGGCTTCTCTCCGAAATCCAACAGAAACTTATGGAAGTCACAACTGACGCGAATTGAAATATGCAAGAGTTCTCTTTCTTTTGACGACTCGAAGAGTTCCTCCGTAGCGGCGATTATTCGTTCTTCAATTTCCTTGGTTTTCGCTTTTACATATTCCGCATTCTCTTCTATCTTCTTGCGGTCGAGTTCTTTTATAGGGAGTCGCACCCCGGTTTCTATCGCGATTTGTTCAGCAATTTCTCTGAACTTCGCATGGCGAAGCTCCACGTCTTCCCAAAATTTCTCCATGTCGACTTCTTTTTTCATAGGGGGCTGGCCCAGCCCTTTCACTCATCCTAATTTACGAGGGTGCCCCGTCCTTGTCGCGTTTTTTGCGACAGGGCGGGGATTTTGAATTCCTACTGCTAACGAAATTTATTGACTTAACCCGCGCCTCGCCCGACAATAGAATTCTGATTGGGGCAGTTTTGAGGCGCGTTCGTCAACCAAGACGCCCCTCGAAGCTGCCCCAAACCCATTTTCAGCGCTCTTTGACAGCATAAGTCCTTTATTCTGAAAGACTTTATAAGTAAGTCCTTTAGATTCAAAGACCGAAGCAAAAATTCCCCGCTAACCCCATGATTCCATGAGACAGGGGGGGGAGGGGGGTGGGGGTACCAACCAGTAAACACCTTCCCGAACTGGGAAATCGGCATTCGGTCTCGTTTGCGGCATTTATCCCTGCACCGAAAGCAAGAACGGCTGCTCAAACGCTTCGGCGATCCAGCGCAGGAAGCGCGCGGCGTCGGCGCCGTCGATCAAACGGTGATCGTACGAGAGGGAGAGCGGGAGAATCAAGCGCGGCTCGAATTTGTTGTTCACCCACTCCGGCTCCATGCGCGAACGCGAAAGGCCGAGAATCGCGACCTCGGGATGATTCACAATGGGAGAAAACCCGGTGCCGCCGATCCCTCCTAGATTGGTGATGGTGAATGTGCCGCCTTCCATCTCTTCGACGGTGAGCTTGCGCTCACGAGCTTTCTTCGAGAGCTGTGTCATCTCCGCCGCCAGCTCGACGATATTTTTCTTGTCTACGTCGCGAATCACCGGCACCAGCAGGCCGCGATCGGTGTCCACAGCAACGCCGATGTTGATGTACTGCTTGTAGATGATTTCTTCTTTCCCCATATCAATCGAGGCATTGAACTGGGGAAAAACTTTCAGGGCCGAGGCGCATACTTTCAGCGCGATCGCGGTGACGGTCATCTTGCCGCCAGCTTCTTCCGCTCGCGGCGCAAACTTGGCGCGTAGCTGTTCGAGTTCGGTGATGTCGGCGCGATCCTGCTGGGTAACATGCGGAATCGTGTTCCACGCCTGGCGCAGGTGTTCAGCGGTTTTGCGCCGCACCCCGCGTATCGAAACCCGTTCGGTTTTGCCCCACTTGGCAAAGTCCGGCAGTTCGGGCTCGACGAAGCTGCTGCGTGGAGCTTGTGCGGCAACGGATGCCTGCATCAGCGCATTCTTGGCGCACTGCTTTACATCGTCTTCAGTGATGCGGCCACCCGGACCACTGCCGGGCACGCTGCGAATGTTCACTCCAATTTCGCGCGCCAGACGACGCACGTGCGGCGCCGCCGGAATCGGATCGCGGTCGGTGCCAGCAACCTTACCGAGTTGTACGGGCATGGCGAACGCGGGCATCGGGGCTTGAGGTTTATCGGGTGGCAGCGCCTGTTCTTCGGTTTTGCCCTCGGCGCGCATTGCCAACTGGAACGCTAGCCGTGCTGCTTGCTGTCCGGACATGTGCTCCACCGGCACGTGACTGCGAGCAGGTTCAACTGGGGCGGCTACACCACCCTCGAGTGTAAAGATGACCTCGCCAACCTTGACCTTCTGACCCTCTTTGACTTTGATCTCGCGCACTACGCCGCTGACCGAGGAAGGCACTTCGACCACGGCTTTGTCGGTTTCGAGTTCCATGACCGGCTGGCCTTCCGAAACGCTTGCGCCCGGCGAGATCATCAGCCGCACCAGATCGCCGGAGTCGATGTTCTCTCCCAGTTCCGGCAGCTTGAATTCGCTGGCCGTGGTGGCGGATGCCGTTGGGGTCACTCGCTGCGCCGGCTGAGGTGCTACGGGACCTGGCTTTGCGGAGGTTGCGATGGCGGGGTCAGCAGAGGACTGGACTGCGGGAACTACGGTGGGTTGCGGAGCTGGTTTCGCGGGCGCCCCGGCTCCGTTTTCGAGGGTAAAGATGACCTGCCCCACTCGCAGCTTGTCGCCTTCTTTTACGCGGACTTCACCGATGGTGCCCGTTACCGATGAAGGCACCTCGACAACCGCTTTGTCGGTCTCGAGCTCCATCACCGGCTCGCCTTCGGTGATGCGGGCGCCGGGCTTGATCATTAAGCGGACGAGGTCGCCGCTCTCGATATTCTCGCCCAGTTCGGGCAGCTTAAATTCCGTCGCCATTCGTTGATTTTCCCTCTAGCTCCAATAGGGTATGTGTGAGAACTCGGTCGTCCCTCCGGGACTTGAGTCACTTAGTTCACCCTTACCCAGCGCTGAAGCGCTGGGCTAAGCTTGGTCGCCCCTCCGGGGCTGGATTCTCTGCGCCGTCCCAACTTAGTCGGGGCACAACGCTAGCTGGTGGCCGGGTTACGCTTTTCCGGATCGATGCCTAGATCACGGATCGCCTTCTCCAGAAGCTTTGCACTCACGGTCTCGGCGCCGTCCTTCTTATCTCCGGACTTCTCACCTGACTTTTCGCTCGCCAGGGCATGCAGCGTGGCGAGCACGATGTGTTTGGCATCCACTTCGAAAAAGTCTCGCAGGGATGCACGATTCTCGCTGCGCCCGAAGCCGTCCGTGCCGAGCGACACCAGCTTGCCTGGAATCCACTGCGCGATACTTTCCGGCAGAACTTTCATGTAATCCGATGCCGCGATGAATGGGCCTGGCGCGCCCTTCAGCGTCTGGGTGACGTATGGCACTTTTGCTTTCTGCGTGGGATGCAGCATGTTCCAGCGCGCGCAGTCGTTCGCTTCCTTATAGAGTTCCTTGTAACTGGTTACGCTCCACACGTCCGCGGCTACGCCGTAATCCTTTTCCAGAATCGCTTGTGCTTTGAGAACCTCAAACATGATCGTGCCGCTGCCCAGCAACTGCGCGCGCAGCTTTGCGTTTTTCTTTTCAGACGCATGGTAGCGGTACAAGCCTTTGAGAATGCCGTCGCGGATGCCGGACTGGCTGGGCATTTCGGGCATCGGCAACGGCTCGTTGGTGACCGTTAAGTAGTAGAAGATGGATTCGCCGTCGACATACATGCGCTTGATGCCATCCTGAATAATGATGGCGATCTCATAGGCGAACGCCGGATCATAGGCCAGCAGGTTCGGCACCGACAGAGCCAGTACATGGCTGTGTCCATCCTGATGCTGCAGGCCTTCGCCGGCCAGCGTCGTTCTTCCCGCCGTGCCTCCGATCAGGAAACCACGGCAGCGCATGTCCGCGGCGGCCCAGATCAGGTCGCCGATGCGCTGCAGTCCGAACATCGAGTAATAAATAAAGAAGGGAATCGTGTTGATGCCGTGATTGGCATACGCGGTACCGGCGGCGATAAAAGAACACATCGATCCCGCTTCGGTGATGCCCTCTTCCAGAATCTGTCCGTTCTTCGCCTCCTTGTAATAAAGGAGCGTCGCCATATCGACCGGCTCATAGAGCTGGCCGACGCTCGAATAGATGCCGACCTGGCGGAAGAGCGCCTCCATGCCGAAGGTGCGAGCCTCGTCGGGAACAACGGGCACGATGAATTTTCCAACGTCAGGGTCGCGCAGCAATTTGGAGAGCATGCGCACGAAGACCATGGTGGTGGAGGCTTCGCGGCCCTCGGTGCCTTTATAGAATTCTTCGAAGAGCGCTTCAGGAACCGGCTTCAGCGGCGTGGCGCGGACTTTCCGCACCGGCATGTAGCCGCCCAGTTGTTGCCGGCGCTCCTGCATGTACTTGATTTCCGCGCTGTCGTCGGCGGGTCGATAGAAAGGCGCCTGGTGAAGCTCGGCGTCTGGAATCGGAATGCCGAAGCGCGAGCGGAAGATTTGCAGCTCATCGTCATTCAGCTTTTTCTGCTGGTGGGTGATGTTCTTGCCTTCGCCCGCTTCGCCGAGTCCGTAGCCCTTGATGGTCTTGGCGAGAATGATGGTGGGCGATCCCTTGTGCTCCACCGCCGCCTTGTATGCGGCATAGACTTTGATCGGGTCGTGGCCGCCAAGCCTCATGCGGGCGAGTTGCTCGTCCGAAAGATGCTCGACCATCTTGAGCAAACGGGGATCGGTGCCGAAGAAATTCTGGCGGAAATACGCGCCGCTCTCGACGAAATATTTCTGATACTGTCCATCGGTGATCTCGCCCATGCGCCGGACGAGCAGGCCATCGCGATCGGCCTGAATGAGCGGATCC
>Ga0182030_10005888_pt1 | contig 25957 bp, 24 predicted proteins | sample 812S3MmetaG_FD_121299 | JGI IMG/M metagenome (GOLD analysis project Ga0182030, IMG submission 121299) | Permafrost microbial communities from Stordalen Mire, Sweden - 812S3M metaG (Illumina Assembly) | ecosystem: Environmental > Terrestrial > Soil > Wetlands > Permafrost | place: Sweden...
CTATCAGGTCTACGCGTCTCCCGGAGAAATCACCGACATCGCTTTGCAGGACGGCGAGCAGTTCGTCGGCTCGGGTCCCGTCGCCGCCGGCGACACGGTGCGCTGGGTCATCGGCGACACCGAGAGCGGCGCGGGCGCGGCCAAGAAAATCCACATCATGATCAAGCCGACCCGCGCCGATCTGATGACCAATCTCGTCGTCAACACGGATCGGCGCACCTATCATCTGGAGCTGCGCTCCACCGAGAAGACCTATATGGCCTCGGTCTCCTGGCAATATCCGCAGGACGAGCTCATTGCGCTACGCCGCCAGAATGTCGCGGCCGAGGCGGCGGCGCCCGTCGACGTCGGGCTCGATCTCGCCAATCTCAACTTCCGCTATGCGATCGAAGGCGACGCCGCGCCCTGGCGGCCAACGCGGGCCTTCGATGACGGACGCAAGGTCTATATCGAATTCCCGCGCGGTATCGCCCAGGGCGAAATGCCGCCGCTCTTTGTTATCGGCGCCGGTGGCGACAGTCAGCTCGTCAATTACCGGGTGCGCGGCAATCATATGATCGTCGATCGGCTGTTCGCCGCCGCCGAGCTGCGCTTTGGCGCCGACTCCCAGAAGGTCGTGCGGATCGTCCGCGGCGACGGGAGGCCGGCGATATGAGCGCGCCGGAACACGAAAAGGAGCTCGCCAAGGAATTGCGCCTACATCCCGAGCGCCCTCAAGTGACGCGGCTCTCGCGCCGCGTGCTGATCGCGCTCTCGGGCGTCTCCGTCGCCGCCATTCTTGGACTGACTTTTTTCGCCCTGCAACAACGCGGACGCTCCGGTCTCGCGCCGGAGCTCTATAACACCGACGCGAAGACCACCGCCGACGGTCTCGCCGGACTGCCGCGCGATTACGCAGGACTGCCAAAGGACGTTCCAAAGCTCGGGCCGCCGCTGCCGGGCGATCTCGGCCGCCCCATCCTTGCCGCGCAGGGGCAATTGCCGCCAACTGGCGTCGATCCCGAAGAACAACGACTCGGCCAGGAGCGCGAGGCGGCGCGGACCTCAAAGCTCTTCGCGTCGACCAATGTGATCGAACATGCGGCGGCGGCTTTGACCTCGGCCGCGACCGCCGCATCGTCGGCCGCCACGGCGCTCGCGGGCGAGACGGCGCCGATCGATTCCAACTCCCTGCAAAACATGCAGGATCGAAAACTCTCCTTCGTCAACGGGCCGGTGGATCGCCGCACAGTGAGTCCTGATCGCCTGGCGGCTCCCGCCTCGCGATATGTCCTGCAGGCCGGCGCGGTCATTCCGGCGGCGCTCGTCACCGGCATCCGTTCCGACCTTCCCGGCCAAATCACCGCGCAGGTGACCGAAAACATTTACGACAGCCCGACGGGGCGCTTCCTGCTTGTCCCGCAAGGCGCAAAACTCATCGGCGTCTATGACTCCCAAGTCGCCTTCGGCCAGTCGCGCGTGCTGCTCGTTTGGAACCGTCTCATATTCCCGAACGGAAGTTCCATTGTGCTCGAACGCCAACCCGGCGCCGACGCGTCCGGATTTTCCGGGCTCGAGGACGGCGTCGATTACCACTGGATGAGATTGGCCGGCGCCGCTGCGCTCTCGACGATCCTGGGAGTCGGAACCCAACTCGGCACGACCGGCAATGACAGTCAACTGATCCAGGCGCTGCGGCAAGGCGGCGCGAACAGCGTCAACCAGACCGGTCAGCAGATCGTGCAGCGCAATCTCAACCTCCAGCCTACACTCACCATTCGGCCCGGATTCCCGGTGCGAGTCATCGTGACGCGAGATTTGGTGCTGGCGCCCTATGGGTCTCCGACCGAAGTCGCGGCGACCGGGCTCGATCGATGACGAAGCTGAAGCTCGCATCGGTGCAGGACGAAAGGCCCGTCAAACTATCCGTCGCTCTTCCTGCCGCTCTGCATCGCGATCTCGTCGCCTATGCCGAGATAATGGCGCGCGAATCCGGGAAGCCCATCGAGGCGTCGAAATTGATCGCGCCGATGTTGGAGAAATTTATCGCCAGCGATCGGGAGTTTGCAAAGGCGCGCGGCGTAGAGCGGAAACCTAATCCAAAGCCTGCGGCGCGGGAGTCTCCCGCCTCTCCGCCGACTTCGCGCGCGCTAGACTGAGGAAGCGTCGCAGCGCCGGATTGTCGTTGCCGGGAAGCCAAACGACGCTGTAGGAGACGCGATCGTCTTCGTTCACGAGCGGTCGAAACGCGACGCCTGGATATGGGATCGCGGTGGAGACGTCGCTCACGAGGCTGAGACCAAAGCCAAGTGCGACGAATTGCATCAACAGGTCTTGAGAAACATCGTGCATCGTGAGCGATAGACGGCCGCCGATTCTTGCGATCCTTTCGGTCGCATAAGCGTCGAATCCTGCGGCAGTCGCTTCGCGTCCCATTACAAAATGCTCATCCTTCAACAATTCCCAGTCGATCGCGTCGCAGCCCGCGAGAGGATGCCTATCCGGCAAGGCGATACAAATGCCAGAGCTCCACAAGGCTTCCGCATCGCAGCCGGGCGTCGGCGTTCCGCTGACAACGAACACGATATCCAGTCGTCGTTCCATGATGCGGGAAATCAATTCGCGGGGCGGACCATCAAAGAAGTCCATGATGACTCCGGGTTGCGCCTCTCGAAATTCCGTTAGAACATCGCATAGGAAGTTCGACAAAAGAGAGGGAAGAACTCCGATGCGGACAACGCCCTCGGCACCGCGTCCAGCCACCGTGGCGTTCTTCACAGCGAGATCGATCTCGTGAATCGCCGATCGCGTGTTATCCAGGAATTGGCGTCCCGCCACGGTCAATCGAACGCCGCTCGCATGACGCTCGAAGAGTGACACGCCAAGCGCGTCTTCCAACGCTTGCACGCGTCGACTAACCGCGGATTGCCTCACCCCAAGAACATTCGCCGCGCGACTGAAACTCAGATGATCGGCGACAACGAGAGCCTGGGAGATCGAAACATGGTCGATCATGCTGGAAATTGTCGAAGACGCTTGAGACCTTTCGATACGGCGCCGACTATGATTTGGGGTCTTGTTCATATCGCATTCTGCTAAATTGGTTTGGCGATCCTTCATTCAGTCTCGAACGAGGAATTTTGACATTCGGGGGCGATCTGAAGCCATTCAAAAGGAACCATTCGCGCCGAGCTCTCGGCCAACACTTTTCGTGATTCCATCACGTCACCAGCCTCCTCCGAGCGCCATGAAAAGGGCGGCTGTGTCCGAGAGACGGGTCGATTCGGCAATGACTCTCACGATCGAAGTTTGTAGATAAGCCTGCTCGGCGTTGAGCACCGCGAGTTGATCGACCTCGCCAAAGCGCGCTTGGCGACGCACGAGATCGAGGCTGTGATTTGCCGTCTGCTCCGCCTTGGCGGCGACTTTGACCGCGTGAGCATCGGATTGCAGCGCGCGCAAAGCGTCGGAAACATTTTGAAACGCGTTGATCACCGTGGCGCGATATTGCGCTTCGGCCAGCGCGAGACTAGCTTCCGCCGCTTGCTCCTTGTTCAACAGCGTCATGCCGTCAAAAATCGGCTGCGCGGCGTTCGCGGCGAGAAAGTAGAAGCCTGTGCCCGGAGTGAAGAGCTGGGAAAATTGCAGCGCGCTGCTCCCGCCGCCGGCCGACAGCGTAATATTAGGGAGCCGCGCGGCGATGGCGACCCCAACCAGGGCGTCCGCTGAATGGACATTGGCCGCCGCCGCCTTGATGTCCGGCCGGCGGGCGACGAGTTGCGAGGGGAGGGAGAGCGGAACTTCGAGCGGCAGCGACAGGCGCCCAAGCTCGAAGGTTTCGCCGATCTCATCGCTCGAATAACGTCCGGCCAAAGCGGTGAGCAAATCGCGTTGCCGCGCCAGCGCCTTTTCGAGTGGCGGCAAAATCTCCTCGGCCTGCAACAGGGCGGTTTCCTGGGCGGCGACATCGACGCCCGACACCGCCCCATACGCCAGTTGCCGCTTTGAGAGGGCAAGGAGATCCTTTTCGATTCCAATGATGTTCTTGATCGTGGCAATCTGCGCGCGCAAGGACGCCTCTTCGATCGCCGCGATGACGACATTGGAGGTGAGCGTCAAATAGGCCGCCTCGAGCTGATAGCGCTGAATCTCGGTTTGCGCCTCCAGCGACTCGACGCTGCGGAAATTTCCGCCCCAAATATCGGGCGTGAAGGAAACGACGAGCTGCTTGGTGAACAGCGTGTAAAGCGGCTGCGCGGTCGCGCCGGCGGCTTCGTTGGAGGCTACACCCATCGTCGAATAGGAACTGCCGGAAAGCTGAGGCAGCGAGGCGCCCTTTTGGGCTTCGGCGTTGTAATGCGCGACGCGGATCGCGGCTTCGGCCGCCTCCAAGGTCGGATTATGGTCGATCGCTTGCTGGACGAGGTCGGCCAATGGCTTCGAGCCGAATGCCCACCACCAATTTCGTGGGATGTCGCGGCCTTCGACAAAGCGCTGGCGATTGCCAGGAGAGGCGGTTCGCTCCGGAGTGAAGCGGGCGACCTCGGGTGGCGGCGGCGTCACAAAGTCTGGCCCGACCGCACATCCGCGCAACGTCGCGGCGGACACAAGGGTGATGACCGCGCTGCAAAGGCGTAGGCGCTCGTGCCGGGTCGGGTGAAGTCGAAGGCGCCTAGTCACGAGCGAGCGCCTCCACTGGGTCAAGCCTCGCCGCGTTGCGCGCTGGAGCGTAGCCGAAGACGACGCCAACCAGGGTCGCGCAGAGGACGGCCGCGCCGATGGCTTTTAGCGACAAAACCAGTTCCCAGCCGGGAGGCAGAAAATAGGTTATAAGGCGGCTCAAACCGAACGAAAGCATGACGCCGCCAGCCGCGCCAATGAGGCACACAACGATTGCCTCTGTCAGGAATTGCTGCCTGATGTCGGATTGGTGCGCGCCGACAGCAATGCGAACGCCGATCTCGCGCGCGCGTTCGGTCACCGACACCAACATGATGTTCATGACGCCAACGCCGCCGACGATGAGCGATATGCCGCCAACCGTCGCCAGCAGAAGACTCATGGTTTGAGAAAAGGCCTCGGCCGTTTTTACAATCAGGTCCGAGTTAGCGATGACGAAGTCCTTGCTCCGATGCCGCCTTTTCAAAAGTTCGACAACCTGCAACTCCGCCAAGCTCTCGGGCTGATCTTCGCGAAGCCGCACTTCGATCCTGTCCAGATAATTCCGTCCGGTCAAACGCGCGTTGGATGTGGTGTAGGGGATCAGAATATTGAGGGTTTGGGGTCCCGTCATCTCCAGCATCGGATCTCGCCCGATCACGCCGATGACGACGCAGGGCAGCTTCCCGATATAAATAACCTGGCCAAGTGGATCGGCTCCGTCAAAAAGCCGCCGTCGGATCTTTTTGTCGATTAACACAACTTGAGCCTGAGTAAGAACCGCTTCCTGGTTGAAGCCGACTCCACTCTCGAGAGTGAAATTCCGTGGATCGAAATAATCCTCGGAGACGCCGTGAACGGTAACCTGGGCGCCGCGGTCGCGAAACCGCGCCAAAGCCGGAGTCATCGTATGGGCAAGAGCGCTACGAACATAATGTTGCTCGCGCAAGGCTTCTACGTCTTCGATCTTCAGACTTTTGCTGCGAGCGGCGAAGATGTCGCCGAGTTCTCTACCAGGGTATATGTTTAGCGAATTCGCCGTGAAGCTCTCGAGCTGCCTTTTCATCATGCGTTCCGCGCTTTCACCGAACGCGACCATCTCCACCACCGATATGATCCCGATGACGATGCCGAGCAAGGTCAGTCCTGTGCGCAGGCGATGCGCCAAAAGCGCGAACAACGCCATGCGCGCCGCCTCAACAAGGCGGATCCAGGGCGCCGCCCGAGTGAACGTCGTCTTCTTCGGGATGTCGTCCGCGAGTTTGCATCGATGGATTGCATTAGGATCGTCCGTCACCGCGTCGGAGATGATGACGCCATCGGCGATTTCGATGATCCGCCGCGCATGGCCCGCGACATGAGGATCATGCGTGGCGATGATCAATGTATGACCGAGAGCGTTCAGTTCGAGCAGAAGCTCCATCACCTCGCGGCCGCTCGCGCTATCGAGCGCGCCTGTCGGTTCATCGGCCAGAATCACAGCCCCGCCGTTCATCAAGGCGCGGGCGATGGAGACGCGTTGCTGTTGTCCGCCGGAAAGCTCGCTTGGGCGATGGTCGAGTCGTTCGGCAAGCCCAAGCCGTTCTAGCAAGGCGCCAGCGCGCGCCTGGCGCTCCTCCATCCCTAGACCGGCATAAATCGCGGGGATTTCGACATTGCCTTGCGCTGTCAATTGCGGCAGCAGATTGTAGCGCTGGAAGACGAAGCCGAAATAGGAGCGCCGAAGCTCGGCGAGTTGGTCGGCATCTAATTTTCCGGTATCCTGTCCAGCGACGCGATAGCCGCCGTCGCTTAGCCGATCGAGACAACCCAGAACATTCATGAGCGTCGACTTGCCCGAGCCGGACACGCCAACCAGCGCCACCATTTCCCCGGCGTAAATGTCGAGGTCAATCTCGCGCAGGGCGCAGATCTCCTGCCCGCCGGCGAAATAGCGGCGCGAGGCGCGGCGCAGTTCGAGGAGCGGCGCATCCATTTAATGCGCTCCCGAAAAGGAGTCCACGGACTGCGGTTCGCCGGTGACGACCGTCTCGCCCTCCGAGAGGCCGTCCAGAATCTCCGCTCGCACGAAATTATCGAGACCGACGCGCACCTGTCTCGTTTCAACCTCGCCGCCGGGCTTCAACACCCGGACCGAATAACTTCCGTCGGCGCTCTTTTCACGCAGCGCCGACGAAGGAATAGCCAATGCATTATGAGCGTCGCTCAGATGGATCGATACCTGCGCCGTCATGCCGATGCGCAAGAAGTGCTCAGGGTTGGGCACATCGAACAGCGCGTTGTAAAAAACCGCACTGGCGCCGCCTTGTCCCGAAGCCGAGGCTTGGCTTGACGAACCCGCTCCCGCCGCCGATGGTTCGGAGAAACCTTGTGGAGCCGGCTCGACGACGCGTAACTCGCTGGGATAACGCTTGTCCGGGTCGCCCATGATGGTGAAGGACACGGGTTGGCCCACATGCACCCGAATCACGTCCGCCTCCGACACCTGCGTTTTAACGGTCATGGCGTCGAGATTGGCGAGCTTCAAAATCACCGGCACGATCTGCGCGGCGACCACGGTTTGGCCTTCCGACGTCACCACCGCGACAACTTCGCCATCCATCGGCGCCGTGATCTTCGTGTAGCCAAGATTAGTTTCGGCGGTGGCGATTTGGGCGCGCGCTTGCGTGATTTGGGCATCGAGCGAGCCGTTCGTGGCGTCGTCCGCTTGCCGCTGCGCCTCCGCGAGCTCCAAATTTCTGCGCGAGGTAGCGCTCCCGCCAATCATGCCCTTTTGACGCTCGAATTCCAGTCGAGATTTGATCAGTTGTGCCGCCGCGCCGCGCTTTTGCGCCTCGAGATTGGCGAGATTTGCCTTTGCCGAACGCAGATCATTCTCTGCCAGGAGAGGATCAATCTCGGCAAGCAAATCGCCGCCGTGGACACGATCGCCGAGCTTCACTTTCAGGGACGTCACTTGCCCCGTCGCGCGCGTGCCGACATCGACCTGGCGGATCGCTTGCAGCGTTCCCGTCGCCAGCACGTTGCTCTCCAATGTGACGCGCACGGCCTTGGCGGTCAGATATTGCGGCGCGGGCGCGGCCAACAACCCATGGAAGACAAAATATCCAACGCCAAGCACGATCGCCGCGATCAAAACCCAACGCGTACGGCCAGAACGCCAAACGAGTCGCGAATTCAGCGCGGGCATTGGGCGCCACTATGCAAGGAATCGGTAGCTGCGGCGAGGCTAGCTTTACGCTTGCGATAGACCGCGATATCCCGAATGATCGGATGCCGACGATCGAGCGCCAATTGTCCGATCGGCGCCACAAACGCGCGCGATGCGCCGGTTGCGCCGTCCACGACAAAGTGACACATGAAACCTCTGTCGCCGCCGGCATAAAAGACATTCGTCACGGTCAGGCGAGGAGAGGTTCTCCCCAGCGACAGGCGGCCGCGCAAGAATCTCAGAAGAGCCGGCTTGCCATGCGCGACGAGGGGCAAAGCCAGCCTCAGTCGATCGGCGATAATTTCCTCCCGCTGTAAGGCGCAATTCATTTTTGGCTCCTTTCATTCGAACGACGTAAAATTCGTTTCCCCGCTTTCGAAACATCATGCGGGGCCGCGCGCGCTAAATCCGCGTTCATGCCTCCCCTTGCGGCAAGGCGCTCGCGTCCGAGCGCCCTTCGAGAACGCCGCGCGCGGGAGCGCGAGATAGCTGGTGAGTTCGTGCGGCGCGTTTCTTCCACCAGATATAGACGCCGGTCACGGAGAGCATCACGATGACGAGCCCAATCGCGGCGACGAAAATGCGATAGGCAAGGTAATCCACGGGATCGCGGATCATGTGCAGCGCCTCTAGCCAGTTCGTTATGGTTTCGCCCATGTGCGGGGCGCTGGTTTGAAAGACCCCGGCGAATTCGCCCGTGTTGCTGTCAAGGAAGACCGTGAGCCTCTGATCCGCGGGGAAAGCGCGGTCGGTCAGCGCGGCGTAATTATAGCGGTCGGCGTAACCTATGTATTGCAACGAGATCGGGCGCAGGATCTTGAAGCCTTCACGCGCCGCGATCTCCGCGGCCAAACGCTCGCCCACCGCCTGCGCGGCGTGCGTGTCGAGCCTCGGCGGACCGCTGTCCGGATGCGGCGGGTAGAGGCGCGCGACGACCTCCATCGGATCGGAGTCGAACAGCGCGGCGGTCACGAAGCGATAGACGCCGAAGACGTCCGCGAGATTGACGCTCGACCAAGCGAAGATGAACAGCATCGCCCAAAGCCACAGGCCACTCGCGCGATGCAGATCGAAATTCAGGCGAAAGGCGCCGGCGCGCCATTTGACGAGCCAGGCCGGCTTCCATCGCGGCCAGAACTTTTCGAGTTTGATTGGGAGAGTGAGATAGAACCCGACGAAACAATCGATCGTCCACAGGATCGCGACGAGGCTCAGAATCCATCCGCCCCAGCCGCCGAGCGACAAGTTCACATGCAAGGAGTAGATGAAGGGCATGATGTCGCGCGGGAAGTCGTCAGTGTATCCGTGATATGGAATGCGGCCCAGTTCCTTTCCGGTCCAGGGATCGAGAACGAGATTGTCCGGCTCCCCTGCATGCGGTGTTTTTCCATCTTTCCAGGACATCGCCAAAATGACCTGGTCGTCTCTGTGGTTCGGATGAAAATAGCCGATGACCGCTTCAGGCATCGCCTCGGCCGCGCGCTCGGCCAATGTCGCGGGATCGAGCGGCTTCGCGTCGGGCGAGGGTTTTTGCGCGGCGAGCCGCGGATCGAACAGGATCGTCAGATCCGAGTTGAACGCCAGGAGACTCCCAGTCAGCCCCTCAATGACGAGGAATAGCGCCATGGCGAGGCCGAAGTAGCGATGCAAAAAGACGAAAACGCGCCGCATGAGCTTTAGTCCTCAATTTGTCCCCGGCCCTCATGATGCCGGACGATCAGTGGCCCGCTGGTCGATCCGCCACGAGATGCGCGCGCTCCTCGGAGCGCCCTCCTTCAACATGATCGCCGCGGCTCGTCCTTGCCTCGCGCTTCGAGCCGCGGCGCATTGGGTCAATATTTGGCGATGACCGGCGCCGGCGCGGCTTCGCCAAATTTGTAACTGAAGCCGAACTGAACTTGGTTTTGGTCGAGGTGACGCAGGCCGGAATAATAAGAGCCCAAGATTGGCGAGGTGCTGGGCGTGTCCTGGATGCTTCCGAAATCCGAGTAGCGATATTCTCCGCGTATGGACCAGTTGTTGTTGACCGCCCATTCGAGGCCGCCGCCGAGGGTCCAGCCCACGCGCGTCGTCGACTGAAGCCCTTTGGTGGCGTAGGAGAACAACTGCGCCCCGGCTGCATTGGTGTCCAGAATTCCGAGCTGGGACTGGAGAGAGAAATCGCCTACGGCGACGCCGCCCGTGGCGAAGGTCAGCAGTCTGCCGAAAGCGTAACCCGCGCGACCGCGAACCGAGCCTTGAATGTCGGACTGCACGAGGGTCGAAAGCGCGCCCGCGTTGACGTTGTTGGCTGGATCGGTGACGCCGGTCGAGTTGCGATTTATGAGATTCGTCCCGTCGACATCGCCTTCGAAGCCCACCACCCATTTATCGAACTGCTTATTGTAGCCGAGATGGCCGCCAAAGAGCACGCCTTGCGCATCGCCAATCAACGGGGCAGAGCCTAATAGAGGGCCAGCTAGACCGGGCGCTCCGTAATTATAGGCGCCGTGGTTGTCGCCATAGGCGTAGCCGGCCTGCCCGCCGAGATAAAGTCCCGTCCAGTCGATCGCAATCGAAGCGGCCGGCGTCGGAGACTTGGGCGGCGCGCCCGCGGGCGCCGGCAAAGGTACGGAAGCCCCGACAGCCGGGCCTTTGATGACGAGAGCGCCCAGAGCCGGCTCGGGATCGGGGGCGGCCAATCTGTAGCTGAATCCGACCTGCAGCTGATTTTGGGTCACGTGGCGGTCGCCACGGTAGTACTCTTGGCCGTCGGAGAAGGAGGTTGGCGTCTCCGTGATATGGCCGAAATCCGAATAGCGGTATTCGGCCCGCACCGACCAATTGCTGTTGACCGCATATTCGAGGCCGCCGCCAAGCGTCCAGCCGACGCGCGTCGTCGAACGGTCCTGGGCGGCGGCGTAGTAAAATTCGACGGGGCTTTCACCGGCGAGGTTCGATTGCAGATTGAAATTGGCCATAGCGACGCCGCCCGCGCCATAGAACAGCAGTCGATTCCAGGCGTAACCCAGGCGGGCGCGAACCGCTCCCTGAATGTCGGACGTGATCTTGGTCGTCACCGACCCGCCGTAGGCCCCGACGAAGCAAGGATAGATAAAATTGGAGCAACCTCCATTCGAGATGCTGGCGGAATTGTTCCAGCCAAGCGCTTCGAATTTGGACAAATCCGTGCCGTCGACGGAGCCCTCGAGGCCGACCACCCAATTGTCGAACTGACGATTGTAGCCGATGTGAGCGCCGAAGATCACGCCTTGCGCATCGTTGACGAGGGAGGGCGAACCCGCGAAGCCTTCCGGCGTGGCATAAGTGAAGCTGCCGGCGTTATCGCCCCAGGCGTATCCGATCCGCCCGCCGACATAAAATCCGGTCCAATTGGCGAATGTCGGCAAGGCGGTCGCTGTCGGCGGCGGCGAAGAGAAGAGCCTCGAAGGAGCGCCCGGATATTCCGCGCCGATGTGACCGAGCACGCTGAAGGGCGCGCCATAGACACGGGAGCCCGGCGCCAAACCGACGAACGGACTGCTTACGCCAGACGGCCCATATTGGCCGGTGCCGGCCTGGTATTGCGCTCCCGTATAATAAGTCTTGTCCAACAAATTATTGATATTGACGCCTAAATTTATCTTGGTGTCGCCGATATAATAGCTGTAGCTGGCAAGAAGGTTGACGATTCCATACCCTGAGAGGCTCGGAGTCAGCCAGCCTAGGTTATACCCGGTGAATTCCTCGATTCTCGCCGCGCCATAATAATAATAGCCGCCGCCGATCTTCAGCCCCTTCAGGCTTCCCTCTTTGAATTCATAGGTCGACTGGAGGCTTGCGATATTGCGCGGCATGAGCGCCAAGGGCTGGCCAACGGTGTTGCTTGTGTCGCCGGGATAGGTCTTGGTGACCATGACGTCCTGGTTGGTATAGGCGAGAATGAGGTTCCAACCGGGAAGCAGTTCGCCTTGGACATCGAGTTCCAACCCCTTGCTGCGCACGGCGCCAATCGCCTGAGAGCAGGGGCCGCCGGCGCATGTTTGGAGCGAATTGGCGGCCTGCTCGGGCACATTGGTCTTGGTCAGGTCGTAATAGGCAGTGGTGGCGCGCAGCTTCCCGTCAAGCAGCTCGAATTTTAGGCCGACTTCTGATTCCCGCGCGCTGGTCGGGGGAAGAGGGTTAAGCGGATAAGAGTAGCCGGAGTTGGCCCCAAAGCCCTCGGCATAATGAACATAGCCACTCACCCAGCTCATTGGCCGCCATAACAGGCCGAACCGGGGAGTGACGGCTTGCAGCGTGGACGCATTCTGCGGGAGATTAAGGACGCCGTTAAAATTGTTGGCGAAAGTCGGGTTTCCGGATTCGCCGCCATTTTGGCGGATATATTGGTATCTCGCGCTCGCCGTAAGAAACAGGTTATAGGGCAGCTTCATCTGATCCTGCACATAGAGACCTCCCGTGTCTTGAGGCGCGGTCAACTCTCCCACTCCCCCGCCGTTGCCTGGGACCAAAGGTAGAGTGAAAGGAAGACCGGGCTGAGCCGGATTGAAAAGCCCCATCGGTGAGATCGTATTGCTAAGCATATAGCTGGCGTAATTTAATTCTTTATAGAAATCACCTCCAAAAAGGACCGTATGCTCTACGCCAGCAGTGTCGATATGCCCAGTAATATCTACGTTCGTCGAAATAGTTTGATGTGTATAGGTATTAGACCCAAGAAAGCGGTCGTAGACCGCCGGGGAAAGGCTGCAACAGAGTGCTAACGATGGAAATGGAAAGCTAGCCGCATCCACAACGGTTCCTTGCTGTATGGTGGAGTCCACCGTAAGGCGGCTGAATGCGATCTGTTGAATGATCGTCCAGTCCTTGTCGAACTTGTGCTGCCAGGTGAGCGCGGCGAATATATTCTGATTGTCATTTGGAGAATACCCATTGTAATTCAGGCTTCTTGGAATGTTGACAAATGCTCCATTAACGATCGGATCAGACGCATAAAAGCTTGATGTGGTAAAGTGGTTATAGAGGGCTTCAAGCTTGACCCATGTCCCCGCGTCGATGTTCCATTTTAGGACGGGCGCCAGAAAGATCGCTTGCTCTTTCGTGTTATCGATGAATGAGCCGAAAGGCGCGCCGTTGTTCTCGTAGGACATGTTCATCCTATAGAGCAACGACTTGTCTGCGTTGAGCGGGCCGGTGGCGTCGATCGTGGTGCGGTATTCCGCCAGCGAACCGATTTGCTGATTCACCGCGTAATAGGGAGCGTCCAATGGCTGCTTCGTGACGATGTTGACGAGGCCGCCCGGCTCGCTCAACCCGTACAGCGTGGCGCCAGGACCTTTGAGCACCTCGACGCTCGCCACATTGGCGAACTGCTGGGTTCCGAAGCTTGCGCCTCCGACGGAGAGCGAATTGCCGTCGAGGCGGAAGCCGTCGCGATAAATATTGTCGGTCGGGAATCCGCGTATAACGACCTGATCGTAAGGATTGCCGTTGTCCACGGCTCCGTGCGCGACAATCACACCGCTGACGTTCTTCAACGCGTCGGCGAGGTCCGTGACTTGCTGATCCTGCAGCACCTGCTGCGAGACCGACTGAACATTGAGCGGCGTTTCCATGACCGGCGTTTCGGTCTTCGTGCCGACGCTGGCGTCCCGCAAGACGTAGGACGTGTTGAAAGGGTCCTGCGCCGGCCCCGCGCCGCCATAGCCGCCGGCCTTAGGATCCCAGCCCACGCCGGCCCCCTCGCCCGTCGTCTGCGCGGCCGACGGCGCGCCCACGTCGATCGTTGGCAACTGCTCTTGTGCGCGGACGGAGGCTTGGACAACGCCCAAAGCCAAAGCCGCCAACGAAACGCTGGACAGTAGATTGCGAAATTTCATGATAGCCTCGAAGATTTTCACCCAAGCACGGCACGACGTCGGAGTCGTCCGGCAAAAAAAGGCGGGCGTCGGTTTGGGCCGATTGATTTTGGCGATGACCTCAGCCGGCGCGCCTCAGTGACTGCGCTAAATCGTCAGGAGACGATGGGCGGCGCGCGGGCGGGCGAGGACGTGGGCCGACCGGATGCTATCCACGCCGAGGCGTCAAATGGGCCCCAAGGCATTCGCAAGGTCGCCCGGGGGAAGGCGAAAAGAATTTGCGTCGCCAGCAAGATGGCGCGTTCAAGTGGCGATGCGTGTCCGCCTAAAACACAGAGCACGCAGTCTACATGACGATGGTGCGCGGGGGCCGGAGCGTCGCCATCGGATTGGTTTTTCGGGTCACAATAGACGTCGACGAACGATGAGCTTGCTCCAAAATCCTCATGTGACGTGGACCCCAAGCGATCCGCGAAAATTCCAAATGCGGCAAACCTGACGAGCAGCAGACTAACGATCGTTAGCGCGGCGAGCGCTCGCTCGAACGTCCCTTTTCGCGCCGCGGCAGCCATCACTGTTCTTGTCCAGGCAAATGAAATTTTGATGATCGCGCGTCGGCCAACCGCTCTGTCGCCGCTGCTTTGACCGAGCGCGGTGGAATTTGCGTCGGCGCGCTCAAGGATGCGGACATGGAGAACACAGGGGCGGTCAGGACGTCTGCTCCTAACAACCAGTTTTGTCGCGGCACGACGGTTCCTCTTCGTTCCTTCCAGCTTTAGCCTCGCCGAAGTAGCCTCGGCGAAGGAAAAGCCCTCCGACTCGCTTTCGTAAGGCAATTGTTAACGCAGACTAGCTCACTGTTTTCTGTCCTAACCTTACGTGAATCTGTCATCGACAAATAATTGAGAGTTGTTGTAAAAATGCCACAGCTCGCGCCGCGACAAAAGTGCATGAGATCCGCGCTGCTTGTCGATCGCGGGGGAGCGCTGCGCGATACGTCCTGAGACGACCAAGTTCCAGGCCACGGGAGCCTTGCGTCATGAGAATCCTAATTGTCGAAGACGATCCGGAAATCGTCGAATTGATCGCCAATCAACTCGAGGCCGCCGGCTTTGCGAGTGAACGAGTCGATTCCGCGCAAGAAGCCCTGCATGCGCTGGTGAAGCATCGATATGATCTGATGTTGCTCGATCGCCGCCTTCCGGATGGCGACGGAATCGCCTCGATTCCAAAGTTTCGAGCGCTCCAACCCGCCATTCGCATATTGGTGGTGACGGCCAACGATGCGATTCAATCAAAGGTGGCGGGTTTGAACGCGGGCGCGGACGACTATTTGACGAAGCCGTTCGACGGCGATGAACTCTTGGCGCGCGTGAGGGCGCGTTTCCGCGAGTTCGACCCCGCGGCTCTTCCTCCGATCGCGATCGGCACTTTGACTTACGATCATGCGACGAGCCAGATCCGTATCGGAGGTCGACCGCTCGTCTTGCATCGCAGAGAATTCGCGTTGCTCGAAACGCTGGTGCGCCACGTCAACCAGGTCGCGCCACGCAAGACCGTGATGCACGATGTGTACGGAGTTGACGAAGCCGTTCTTCCGGGAGCACTCGATACGCTCATCTCGCGCTTGCGCAAGCGACTCGACGAAGCCGGGGCTGGCGTTGCGATACATCCCGTCCGCGGGAGAGGCTATCTTCTTACCAAGGCCGCGTTGTGATGGCGCAACCATCGTTGTTGTTCCGTCTGTGGATTCTACTGCTATGCGGTCAAATCATCGGAACGCTGATCTTGGGTGTCGTCTCCTATTCCAATTATGTTCGAGGCGCACTGACCGATCAGGAAAGAGGCTGGAGCCTGTATGGCCTGCATTTCGCGCAGCAGCTTGTCGTCAAGTCATTGGTTCGCGCGGAAAACGGATCCATGCGCGTGCAACCCACCGAAGAGTTGCGCGCATATCTGGAGCGAGCGCCCAGGTTTCGATACGGCGCCTTCGATCTTAACAGCGGGGAGGCCTTGCCAGGCAGTTCGCCCGAACTGGCGAGCTCCTTAAGAATTAAAAGTGGTATATCTCCCACCCAGTTGGGTTTTGAGCTTGAGATCGAACCTGCCCGCAAAGTGTTCGGCTTCGCCGCGCCCATCGAAACGCCTATGGGCGCCTATCTGATCGCGACGTGCGGCTTTAGGACGAGTTGGGAAGAGCTGTTGCAGGACTTCTTTCTCTTTGAGGGAAATATTGCGGAGTACTACCTCCCAACGCTCTTTGTTTCCATTGTTCTCAGTTGGATCGCGCTAAAGCACGGTCTTTCACCACTCAAGGGCGCGGCTGATCAGGCCCGGCGCATCGATATGCGCTCGCTGGATCAGCGAATTTCGGTCGACAAAATCCCTGCGGAAATCGTGCCGCTCATCGCGACGATAAACGACGCGCTGGCCCGCCTCGACGAAGATCTATCGCGCCAAACGCGTTTTTTGGCTAACGCGGCGCACGAATTACGCACGCCCGTCATGATATTGAGCGCTCGCGCGAACGGGATCGAAAAGCCCACTTTTAGAAAGGAAGTTCAGCGCGATGCTCGACGCATTCGCAACATTGTCGAACAGCTTCTTGCTTCCGCCAGGCTTGGCAAAACCGAGAGCACGCTGAACGAAGACGTCAATCTGTCCCATCTGGTCCCGTCGATCGTCGACGATCACGCCCTTTTGGCCATCAAAAACAGCCGGAGGCTCGAATTTGACGGCGATGAAGATTCGATTGTCGTGTGGGGCGACCGCCAAGCGCTGGAATCGGTCGTCGCCAACCTCGTGGACAACGCGCTACGCGCGGAACCAGAAGGCGGTGTGGTCCTCGTTCGAGTCCTCAAGGGCGCGACGATCGAAGTGGTCGATCACGGTGAAGGGGTCGGGGAGTGCGATCGCGAAGTGATCTTCGAACCCTTCTGGCGCAAGAACGGAACGACGCCGGGCACGGGATTGGGACTCGCCATCGCGAAGGAGTTGGTTGAAAAGCATCGCGGCCGTATCTGGGTTGAAGACACGCCCGGCGGCGGCGCGACGTTCAAGATACGGATTCCAAGCGCGTAGTCGGCCGGGCAAAATCGTTGCCAAAGGTGGGGTCGAGGGTTCGAATCCCACGCCCGCTCCAGTTTCTCCAAGAAAATCATAAAGTTACAAAACGCCCTTCGGGGCGTTTTTGCTTACAGAGAGACTCTGAGTTGGCGCTGTAAGCTCCTTGTAAGCACTGGAGAGCGCAAGACCGGATACCGCAGCGAGCTCGCGACGAAGCGTTCGGACCGAATGACTCAATTTCTGGGTTCGGCGATGCTGCGGTTTGCCTTTACGCCGATTGACGCCTTTAGAACCTGGGAGTGAGAGTTCAGCCCAGTTTTCCGTGATTTTCGAGCTCGGATCATCGCTGTTCCGCCCCACGTTGGATTGCGTGGCGAACGCTCGCCCAAGTGCGCGTGCGCGGCGGCGTCATTGATCTCGGCCCGGAGGCGAGCGCCGCGGACTTTGCGGCCCGTCCCGTCGGCTCGCGCGCGCCGGCGATGCTCGGTCGACAGAGCGACGTTCTCTTAGGGGAGGCGGAGCTCGATGCCGCGTTGGCCGAATCGCGGCGTCGCTTCGAGGCGGAGCCTAACGCGATCTCAAACCTCTGGCGGGTCTATGCTGTCAACCGGACGAGGTCGAGTTCTGGCAGGGGGCAGCGAGCCGTAGGCATGAGCGGCTCCGTTACCGGCGCGAGGGGGACCGCATTCTCCGTAAGCGGCTCTGGCCCTGATCCGAGAAGACATGTGCGAAATTAAGATTTCTGACGCACGCCATCTGCATGCCGGACGCTTAAAAAGGCTATCGCCAAGGCGAGCTCCACGGTTATCGCCAGCCAAATACCGATGCCCGCATTTTTTGTGGCAAACTCAAAAATGCCAAGAGCTGCGAGTGTCGAGCAACTGATCGCAAGTCCTGTGGCAATCGCACGGCGGGCGGGCGATGTCTCGGCGTTGCGAGCGAGAAACAGTAATACGCCAATTCCTAAAAACAGCGCGGCTCCCCGCCGCGCTACAACAAGAGCGGGCTCGGGGCTATCGATCTGCCAAACCCACAGGATAAATTGCGGAACGAGCATCCACAAACATGCGAGTACGAAACAAATGCCACTTGCCGTGATGGATATGATCCGAAATGACAAAATCATTTTGCATCCTCGTGCGACTGCGTTTGAAGTGGCTGACTGTAAGAGAACCGGGCGTGATTGCCCAGCAAAAGTTTGTCCCACGACGAAGCTTGGGATTGCCCCCAACGATTGCCACGTTTGTCGCTACTTAAAGGAAAACAAAATGCTGCTGATCGTTGGTACCATTCGCATGTCGTCGAGTAGGGTGTTGGACGCAAAACCGGCTATGGAAGCGATGATCATGGCCAGTCGCGCTGAACCAGGTTGCATTGATTACTCTTACGCCGAGGACGTTCTGGATAGAGGTCTAATCCACGTCAAGGAGGCATGGGAAAACCGAGCGGCCTTGGATGGTCACTTTGCTTCATCGCACATCGCGGCTTGGCGGGCATCGTGGCAGTCGTTGGGGATCGTGGATCGGCTGCTCGTGCTCTATGAAGTAGGCGACCCTCAGCCCACATGATCATGCAACTGGGGTTCTGTCTAAGCGCGTCTACGCGGGAGAAATGCACATGGATCTCGGTATCAGCGGAAAAGTCGCGTTGGTTACTGGCGCCAGCGGTGGCCTTGGCTTCGCAACCGCGGAAGCTCTTCTGAACGAGGGGGCAAGAGTTGCCATCTGTTCGCGCGACAGCGGTCGTATAAACGCTGCACGAGATAAGCTGGGCGGTGATGTCGCGGCCTTCGTTTGCGAACTCGGCGACCCCGAAAGTCGTAACGCCGTGGTTCGCGAGGTCGAGGCTACTCTTGGCCCGGTTGACATTCTCGTCGTCAACAGTGGAGGACCGCCTTCGGGCCCTTTTGAAAGTCACCCGGACGAACGTTGGATGGCCGCGGTCAACGAGCATTTGGGCGCCGTGGTCGGCCTGTCCCGTCAGGTGCTGCCGGGTATGCGTGCGCGCAAATGGGGACGGATTCTGACGGTCACGTCCGCGTCCCTCAAGCAGCCGGAAACCGCCATGATCGTGTCAACCACGGCCAGGGCTGCCGTCCTTGGCTTCGTTCGGAGTGTGGCGAACGAAGTTGCCGCCAACGGGATAACAGTCAACAACCTGATGCCCGGATACACGGAAACAGACCGGATCAGGCAACTTACGGTCCAGATTTCTGAACGAACAGGTCAAACGAAGAGCGATATAGTGAAAGTGTGGGAGAAAGCCATCCCGATGGGACGGCTCGGACAACCCCGCGAGTTTGCCGATACGGCGGCATTTCTTTGCTCCGATAGAGCAACTTACATCACTGGCCAATCAATCGCAGTCGACGGCGGTTGGATAAGGAGCCTTCTTTAACCCAAGAGAGCCGTACCCGATCTGGAGAGATGGCCCGACTGACGGCGGTTTTAGACGAAAATAGACTTGACGCGCCGCAGTTGGCCATGGGAACGCTGATTCATGACACGATATTTCGCGTCCGCGCATGATCGCGCGATTTCCGCTCAATTTACGGCGCAGGCGTCCGGCTTCGCCGCAGGCAAAGAGCTCCATGCCGACGAGGTGTTGAGGTTGATCGTCGACGCCGCCAGTCCCGGCCCCGACGATTGCGCGATCGACCTGGCGTGCGGTCCAGGCTCGGTCGCTTGCGCGCTCGCCGAGCGGGCGAGGCGGGTCGTCGGGTTGGACTTTACGCCGGCCATGCTCGAACAGGCGCGCACGCTCGCCGATCGCCGCTCCCTCCAAAATGTCGAATGGAGGCAAGGCGACATCTATTCGACGGGATTCAGCGACGCGGCCTTCGACGTCGTGACCTGTCGGTTCGCGTTTCATCACCTCGATGAACGTAAAGGTTCTAGCTCAGGCTCTTGAGGGGCTCGACAAAGCGATCGACGATCTGGAGAAGGAAATCTCCAGCGCCCATGCGCAAAATGAGATGAGCCAGTTGCTGGACAAGGTTCCCGGCATCGGGAAGCTCATCGCTTCGGTGATCGCAGCCAGCGTGCCGGACCCGAGCGTGTTCAAATCGGGACGCGATTTCGCCGCCTGGCTTGGCCTCACGCCGAGGCAAAATTCGAGCGGCGGCAAGCGGACGCTCGGGGGCATAACCAAGCAGGGCAATCGATACATAAGGAAGCTGCTCGTCTTGGGGGCGACCTCGCTGTTACACGTCGTGAGCAAGCGTAAAGGCGCCTTGCGCGACTGGATTGTCGGGCTGCTGGCGAAAAAGCCGGCGCGACTGGTTACGGTGGCGCTAGCCAACAAGCTCGCCCGGATTCTCTGGGCGATTATGAAGACCGGTGAATGCTTCCGAACCGAGATGTTCGCGAAGGCGTAAGGAAGCCACCGGTCGCTGGAACGCATAGTTCACAGGGGAGATATACAGGTTCGAGTTCGGCAAGTGCGATGAGACGTGATGAACGACACGGTCGCCACCGAAGATCTGGAACAACCCGCCAAATGTCATGAGCGCAAAGCTCGCAAATCTGATAGGGATCCAGGTTGTCGGACTTCATCAAGGCCAGCGTTTTCCGTCGCCCTCAGAAACACCTGCTACCCGTCAGAAATCCGTAACTCACTGATCTTATTGAGACCAAAATCAAATGCGTTCCAGATTCGTCCCCTGATGCGTACCAAAGAGCATTTCCGTTAGTTCGGGCCTCCCCGAGGACGCGGTGGCCGCCGCCCAGATTCAGTGCTGGCTGTCGGTCGCGCAAGGGCCGCTAATCAACGGCCCGGCGCGAGCGCGACTCTTCAATGTGTTCAACACGCCGGTCGACCATGCGCAGGCCAAGGATCTGGCCGAGAAGCTGTTCTCGACTTTGGAGCAGGCGCTTGGCGGCGTTTCGTTCCTCGTCGGTCCCCGCGTGACGATCGCCGACGTCGCGCCCTATACCTATACGGCGCATTCGCCCGAGGGCGGCGTGAGTCTGGAACCCTATGTTCCGCGATGGCGCAGCAGTTGAATACTACGGCATCGCAGCGTGCCGGAACTCGCACGCAGCGCAATATGTCGTGATGGGCCAGTAATGGCCTCCCGCCATGCACAGAGAGCGGCCGGAGGGAGCGGTTGAGGTCCGCTGCCAGGCACGCCAGAAAACGAGACGTTCGGCCAGAGTTGCAGTTCGCATGGGGTTCACCGGATTGGCGGTACCGGAGTCGGCGAGCCAGTCAGTGAAGGCAGTCACTTCGGTGACCGCGCGCCTCGCGGCGACGGCCGAACGTGGAAGCCACCAGAGACCCGAAGGATCCGTTCCTTCCCGAACGGTGCCCCAGACCAGTGCATCGGCGAAGGCCTGAAACAGCCGATGCCGCTCCCCTTTTGGGAGAAAGACGTCGTTGTTGACGGTGAGGAAATCGAGAAAAAGGCCAAGCGAACGCGAATAGGAGCGCTGCGAACCGATGCCGAGTCGGTGCTCCTCGGCATAGCGCTGCCAGGGCTGAAAGGGCAGCCCATCAGCGCCGACGAGGATCACTCGTGGGAGACCGGCGCCATCAAGCGTCTCGATTCGGCTGTGGGACAGCGGCGGCAGATCACCGCCCATTCATGGTCTCGGGGACATGCCTCGTTGAGCGACCACAAGAGATGCCTACCATGAGCTCCTGCCAGGTGAAGTCTGGAGTGAGTCCCGCTTATTATAGCGCGGCAAACTGGATGGGAAAGCGCTTTTCGTAAAACAAGGCTATGAGAATCAAACCCCGCGGCTGATCGGCGAAGCCGTGCCGCTCAGTCAAAACTCGTAACGGCGGCGTCCACTTCGATCCGCGATCCGCCCCGCTCTAATACGAGTCGGCGTTGCTCGCCGGCCTTGCCATGCAGCGCTGACAATACCGCATCCTTGGCCGCGCCACGAACGACTGCGCCGTCGACGGCGACGAGCTCGTCGCCGATTTCAACATCTTCGATTGTTGGCGCTTTGGCGCCTTCCATATCGGCCTCGCGGACGATCTCACCGACAAAATAGCGATCCTCGCGACGCACCAGGGAGAGGCCAACCTGATCGAGTTCATGGGGATCGGCCTGTCGCTGCTTTCGCCAATAGGTCATTCGGTTCGGGTAATCGATGGTCAGCTTGTAGTCTTTCAACACATTGCCGCCGAGCCAGCCGACGACCGGCGCCGGCGCGGCCTTACGCCAATTATCCCAGAAGAGGTCGCCGAAAACCGCGTCGCCTAAGGAACCGAGAATTGGCGCCGTTCCAAGCGCCCCGACATTACCGAGACGGAGTGCGCCCAGCGTGACTTCCGGAATCCGGAAGACGATACCCTTCTTTTCGAAGTCGAAATCGACCATGTTTGCGTTGGCTTGGCCAACTGCGCCTTCAGTGCGCCGCCAGGCGGGATGATCTGCAAGCCAGTTCCTTGTGACATCGCCGCGCATCCAGCTGTAGCCACCTCCTGCGTCAATCGCGAGCGGATAAACGGCACCGCCGATTTCGGCCTCGACGGCGACAACGCCAGTCTTAGGGTTGATCAAACAGGGAACTGCGACGCCATCGGGTTTTTGCGCGCCAGACTCGGCGAGCACGAATATCCGGCGTTGATAGTCGAGCGTCACGACGAAATTTTGTAACAAGCTTGCAGGCAGCATTGCTTCGACCGGACGTGGCGCGAAGAGGTGGCGAAAATCTGGGACGGCGATGCCGCCGTCCCCGTCGACTGCTTCGTTAGAGGCCAGCTCGATCTTTTGGTTTCCGATCGTGATTTGCAGCGTCTGTCTCTGGCCGACGGCTAGTTCTCGATAGAGCGGTTTTGAGAAAACCGGCGCCGCCATACCCATGTTGAACCAGACGAGCGCCTTTCGCCTGCCGCCATTTGGCGTCTCGAAGGTGACTTCCAATAGGATGCGCTGGGAGTCCAAAATGAAGGGAACGCCTGTGGTGGTGGCGTTATGCCCTTTTTGAGCTGTGTCGCGGCGAGCAGAGGCGGCTCCACCGGATTGCATCGCGTTGCAGGGCGGGTTGAGGCAAAGCAGCGTGGAAGAAACAGATAATCCAAACGAGACGAAGGCGTTTTTCAACATCTTGCGGCTCATGAATAGAGAGGAGTCAAACCGCGTCTTTCAATGCTATAGCGTCCTTATCCGGGGCATATTCCATCAGATCGCCGGGCTGGCAGTCGAGATAACGGCAGATAGCGGAAAGCGTCGAAAATCGAACGCCATTCACCTTGCCTGATTTTAGGAGAGAAAGATTGGCTTCAGTGATGCCGATCGCTTGTGCGAGGGTCTTAGAGCGGACGCGGCGTTTCGCAAGCATAACGCCGAGGTGCATTACGATAGCCATTTATATAAATCCGTCCCGTTCCTGTTCGATCTCGTGACCGAACTCCATGACGTTGGCGATGACAAAGGCGAGCGCTCCGAAGAGCAGCGACGTAACTTCGTCGAGATGGAACCAGACCGGGTCGTTGGTCACGCCAGCGATCAGGATCGCGCGATTGGCCACAAAGGGCACCACCGAATAGAAAATCAGCCCTACGCCCATGAGCTTGATGCGGCGGGCGCAAGCCGGCGCGAACACAGTTCCTGCGGCATAGAGGCGAAACAGCGCGCGTGCGTGATGAAAAATGAATATGATCGGCGCGGTCAGGAGAAGCACTGCGAAAGCGCCCGCGAGCCGTTGCCAGAAGGAAAAGACGAAAAGCGCCACGCGGCCGACCGCCGGGTCGGGCGCGTGGCCGACCCATAAGCCGCCGGGTCCGAAGGAGAGCAGTGGGCCATCGTAAAAAAGAATCGCGGCGGCGAGAAGCATAGAGAAGGCTGCCGTCATCGAAAGTGCGAACGTCAACGCCGACGCCAAAAAGCCGCTGGGCCGCCGGATCGCGTGGCGTTTCGGCGGCTCGGCTTCACAAGCCGCCTCCGGCAATTGGAAGGGTACGACATTCTCCATGGCTTCTGCCCCGACCGTGATTGGTTATCATCATATAAAAGTAATTATCGTAATGCAATAATATTTTGCCGATGAGGCATCGTCCGCTGGAGGCTCTGGACGATGCGCAGCACGCTTCGCTCTTGGCAATGGAGCGGAATCACCGCGTTTCTGGCTTTTTGGCTGGCGGCTTCCCCTGGAACCCGACGCCTGTCAGACGCCATTTTGGCGGGATCTGATTCATATGTGGAACGGCCTGACAGGCGAGGTGTTTGTGGAGGTCTGATCCAGTCGGGGCGGTGCAGTCAAATGCCGCTCTGAGGATTGCGCCCATGCCATATTCGCTCCTAAAGCTGGCTGACATTTATGCATAATCAGGTCTGCTTTTGCGCCGACTGCGGCGGGGCCATGACGCTCAGAACAGGCAAGGGCGGGCGCTATCGCTATTACACTGTTCGATAAAGGCCCGATGGGGCGAGGCCGGCTGCAAGGGCCGCTCGATCCCCATGGAGAAGCTGGACTACCTCGTCGCCGGCCACATCGAGGACTGACGCCGACCGCGCACAGGCGATGGCGGAAAGCGCGGGGCAACAGGCAATCTCACGCCCGCCATGGTCCAAAAGTTCGCCAGGACGGCCTGCGAGCGGATCAGGATTGAAGGCGGCGGCTATCGCCGCGATCATCTCTTGCGCACCGCTTCGTCTGTAACTCCTCCAGCCGGGCAAAAAGTCGGTCCTCTCGGAAGGGAAAGCCGACTCCTTATCCCAGCCACCGTTAACGCCAGACGAGGCCTCTCGGGCGCTCGCCGCCGCCGTGGGGGTGTCTACGGTCGGGCTACGCCCTCCATTCGTCACCCCCACGGCGGCGCATTCTCATCCTGATTGTCGGTGCGCCGGAGAAACCGGCAAGGAGTAGGTGGTGAAAGTCCACTGCGATGAGGGAGTAGCGATCCGCATCGGCCCCAAGCCGTGCGCTTACCTCCGTGAGGAGGCAGGCGAAGCGTCGGTCGGGGAGTGCACAGGCCAGCCATTGAGCCGCGAAAACTGGAATTTTCTGGGCGCCGACGCGTTCGACAACGCGGAAGGCAAAACGTCCGTAGGCGCTATCGCGAGCCTACGGTTGGCCCGGCGTGGTCGTAGAACCTGGCATGTGCAGACGCTCTTTGCTCGGGAACCGGGAGATCTCGCGTTTGGCCGGCTGAAGAACCAGCCGGTCCGCATCGGGAAGGCGAGGAGCCATAGCCGATGATGCACGAACGCGAGAAGTCTGACCCCGTCGTAGTAGCGAGGAAACCGACGAACAAAGCGGAGCAGTCCGCGGCGGAGCCGGTGGAGCGAAGGACGGGGACCAAGGGAAACGTGAGACAGCAAAGCACGCGCCGGGCGCAGGACCGGGCAAGTGTGTCACATGCGTTGTCGCGCGTACGGAAAGTGGCGCAGGAAAGGAAAACGGAAAAGTTCACGACGCTCTTCCATCATCTCGACACCTCTATGCTACGCACGGCGTTTTTCGCGCTTAAGAAAGACGCCGCGCCGGGCGTGGACGGTTTGACGTGGGAAGCCTACGAGGCCGATCTCGATCCACGGATTGACGACCTGCACTCGCGGCTTCATCGAGGAGCGTATCGGGCGCAGCCTGCCCGGCGACGGTTTATTCCGAAGCCGGACGGTTCGCAGCGCCCGCTAGCTGTCGTCGCTCTCGAAGATAAGATTGTGCAGAGAGCTACGGCGGCGGTGCTGGGCGTGATCTACGAGGAAGAATTCCTCGGGTTCTCGTATGGATTCCGGCCGAAGCGCAGCCAACACGATGCGTTGGATGCGCTGATGGTTGGTATCTCCGGCACGAAGGTGAACTTCATATTGGATGCCGACATTCGAAGCTTTTTCAACGAAGTCAGCCAAGATTGGCTGGTTCGCTTCGTGCAGCATCGCGTCGGCGACCCGCGCATCGTCCGTCTGATCCAGAAATGGCTCAAAGCGGGCGTCCTAGAAGACGGAGAGCAAGTCGTCAGTGAGAAGGGGACGGGCCAAGGTTCGGTGATCTCACCGCTACTGGCGAACGTCTACCTTCACTACGTCTTTGATCTATGGGCCGAACGTTGGAGACGACGCGAGGCCACGGGCAACATGGTCATGGTGCGATATGCTGACGACATCGTCGTCGGTTTTGAGCGCGAGGCCGATGCTCGGCGCTTCTGGGAAGACATGCGCGAACGGCTGCGGGAGTTCTCGCTGACGCTGCATCCGGAAAAGACCCGCTTGATCGAGTTCGGTCGCCACGCGGCGATCAATCGC
>Ga0182030_10005890_pt1 | contig 25951 bp, 15 predicted proteins | sample 812S3MmetaG_FD_121299 | JGI IMG/M metagenome (GOLD analysis project Ga0182030, IMG submission 121299) | Permafrost microbial communities from Stordalen Mire, Sweden - 812S3M metaG (Illumina Assembly) | ecosystem: Environmental > Terrestrial > Soil > Wetlands > Permafrost | place: Sweden...
GCGTCAATGGCACCCCGGAGAACCTTGGGAGGCCGGCCGCTCCAGGTCCCGCACTGCCGGAAGCCATCTGCTTCACGTCAGGGCCTTCGGGTGTCGCGTTCGGGGCAGGCGTAATGCACGCCTGGCTCGCCTCGGACCGCGCTCATCCGCTAGTGGTCGCGGGCATTTCCGCGGGCGCACTTTCGGCGGCAGCCATGCAGCGAAGTTATCGCGAGCTGGCGCATCTGGATGCCGCCGGCGGCTCCAGCCCGGCGGAACGCGAGGCGGCACGCTGGAAATGGTACCGCCGCTATTTGCGTGAGCTTACGTCTGACCCGATGGACTTTATTTGGCGCGCATTTCCCGATCCGGTGGACTTCTCGGCGGACCAAACGCCTGTTATCGACTTTTCGGCTGGCAAGCTCGCGCCCCAGGAAGCCGAAGCGCGGCGGCATTTTCATATCCTCACGAGGCTCGGAGTCTGGCTCGCGAAGCTCCCGATTCGGGTGAATTCGATCGCTCACTTCGCGGTGCATTATGTCCGGCTCAAGGAGCACTATGGCAACTGGTTATGGAATTGGATCTCTATCGCGGCGGCCACGTTGCGGATCGGGTTCGGCCTGCTGTGGCATATCGTTCGATCGCCATCCTTCTTCGGCGAACGGCCATACAGCGACCGCGGAAAAGCGCCGGAATACGACGGCGGCGGATTCTTTCCGTACCGGCCCTTGTTCGGCTGGTCAACATGGATAGCAGCTTTGCTGATTGCGCTGTGGGTATGCTTTCTGATTGCGGGCACCCTGGCGGCAATACTCGGCTACGCTCCGGTGTTCGTCCGGACGGCGCTGTGGATTTCGCTGGCTCTGGTAGGCGCTGTGATAGTAGCTTGCCTGGTGGAGTACTCCCGGCAGGCGATATTGTTGGCGCTGTCCAGGCACGTGTTCCGGCAGTTGGATCTCTCCACTTCTTTGCTCAAGCCCTATCATTTGCACCGCAGATTACTGAAGCTGTTTGGCGACGGTCCGGACACGGAGCTGGTAAGCAAGGACCCCATGGACCTGGTGATGGTGTCGGCCAATTTGCAGGATCGCGAGCAGTATTATTACGAAGAGAACGATTCGCTGTTGGAAGGCTTACTCGCCTCGCTGGCCATACCCGGTGTGTTTCCTCCCATTCATCCTGGGAAGAAGCTCGAACTGATCGACGGGGCGGCCATCCGTAAGAATCCGCTGCCGGCCCTCTTCAGCTGGCTGGAAAAGCACAGCGCGGTAGCGCAGCAACTGGAGGGAAGTCACGCCTCTTCCGAGTGGCGCCGCGAATCCGCGATCCACGTGGTGTATGCCGTGCCGATTGAGCCGTACGACCCGGCCCCTGGAAAGCGCCAGGAACCGATCGACGTGGTGGAAGCGGTATCGGTGGCCATGGAACTGGCGCAGCGCCGCGACACCCGCCAGGAAGTGCGGCAGACCAATTTCACATCGCGATTGGAATGGGCAGGCAAAGGAGCCAGAGGCGGCGCTCCCGCGAGCCAAACGCTCTACCAGATCTTCGCCGACGATATTGCCCCCCCTACCGATATCTCCTTCAAGAATTCGTGGGAACCCCAGCCCAGAGAGATTCTGCGCACGGCGGCGTGCGGATGCCAGACGTCTTTGCAGCGGATATACGCCAAAGAGATCGCCTGGCTGGCCAAGGGTGGAAAGACAATTCGCTGCGCCTCTCTACTGGACACGCTGGCTCCGTCGCGCCGGCCCTTCATCAGCGATGCCGCACCCGGTGTTTCCGAAATCTGCAGCGCATGCCCGGGAACTCTGGAATGCGCGGTGTCATCGCCCGACGAAGCTCCTCCGGGCCTGGTGCAGAGTTTCGGCCAACTGATGGAAGACGGCAAGGTTGACTTCACGCCATTCGCCCATCTCGAAGACACCCGTCCGCGAATCGCATTCATTGCCGCCGGCGGAGTTTTCCGCGGAGCCTTCCAGATCGGAACCATCGGAGCCCTGCTCGCATGCGGTATCAAGCCGCAGCTTGTGATGGGGGCGTCGGTGGGAGCCCTGATGGGAGGCGCACTCGCCGCCATATCGGTTCAGCCGTGCCAGAAATGTGCGCGCCGATTGCTGCGAAACCTGGCATCGACCTTCCTCAATGTCAGCATGACAGTGGCATTGACCAGCAAATTGAAAAATGCCGCCAAGCAGTTGGGTATCCGGGCGCGGCAAATCGACCTGTCACCCTCGGAGTTGCGCCGCATGGTGCTGGCGGGATCGCGGGCTGACGCCGGGTACGCCGCGGCCGGCGCCCCGCCGCCCTTAATCGACGCGTTATCGAACCTCTTCCTGATCCCTCACGATAAGACGCTGGCAATCGCACGGGAGTTTGTCGCCGGGCACTTTTCCAAAGCCTTGAACTGCTTTTTGGCGCAGGTACGCAAGGAGACACTGCCGAGCCTTGACATCAAGGACGCGATCATGGGGACGTCGCTGCTGGAAGACACCTCCGAGAAGTTGATCGCCGGTAGCGGAACGAACACCCACATTTCACTCGACCGGGTGCAACCGTATCATCAAGGCGACACGCCGGTGTCCTTCTTCGCCACCACTTCTTGCGTGAATCGCCGCATGTCGTTGGTTCTGGGAAGAGACTTTTTCACCGTGGATCCTTCTTACGATTTCCTGAAGGCAGCCCTCAGTTCCAGCGCCTTCCCGGCGGCTTTTGCTCCCCGGACGGAGGCGGAACTGGTGCCCGGCAGCGGGCGAACCGACTTGTTTTTCGCCGATGGCGGCATGTTCGATAACCTGCCGTTCCTCCCGGCGGTGGAGATCCTTACAGCGGTCCAAAGCAGTGGACGCTCAGCCAATCTTCAAGACAGCCGGGAGCCTCAGCCGCGCGAAATCGACGCCATTCTCGATCGATTGCAGAAAAGAACCGAAACTCCGGACGTCTTCATCGCCGTGGGACTGGACGCCGATCCCCCCATCGAGAAGCAGGAATTCGACAACTTTATCAAAGTAAAGAAGCGCGCCAGCAGCTTGAAGAAAAACGGCAAGATCGAGTCATTCCGGCGGCTTTCGGTGCGAACCCACAAAAGCTTGCTGGAGCTTGTGGCAAACCGCCGGCCGCTGGAACAGTGGCTGCGAAGTCTCGCCCTTCCGGATCGTGTGCGGACACTAAAGCTCCTCGACGGCGCCGTGGATGCATCGATTCTGAAGATTGTGCCCTCGGATGACGACCATGTGAATCGAACGTTCGGCTTTTGCCACGCCACCGGCATGAATAAAGAGACTGTCCGGAAATCGATTGCCGATGGCTGCTTTCAGAGCCTCTTGCAACTGCAAGAGCAGGCCGGCAAACCGGAATTCGCGGCCCTCCGTCCGCAGGCAGAAGGCTTGAAATTTGAACTCCGGGCAAACGCGTCCCCATCGGAATGCGGATGGTTCACAAAGAATGGAACGCCGCTACTGTGCCCGTTCGCGCAGGAATCGGGCGAGGTCGCCGCCATTCGAACCGCCTGCGTAAAGGATAAAGTTCACCGCAAGATCTGCAAGGCGAAGACGACGCCGTAGCCACAGCGATGCGGGTCTTGTTTTGTGGGACATGCTTCAGCTTGTCCGGCGGAGCCCGCCCGGCTAACTGGTTTTTCAACCGAGCCCTGCCTGTGGGCCTCCCTCGTTAACCCATGCGAGTCATGTCGCTCGATGTGCCGCCGGCAGCGGGAACGTAGCACTTCAGGGTGTAATCCATCACCATGCGGTCGGCATTGAAACGCCAGCCTAGCGTGCGTATGGTGCGCTTCATGCGCTTGATCCAGCCGGTCGGCAGGCCATCGCGATCGCGTTGGTAATAGAGCGGAATCACTTCGTCGCGCAGCGTCCGGTATAAATCCTCGCCGTCGCGCGCATCGTGGATGTTCATGTTGGAATGCGTGCGCCCGGCGCCGATGGCGAAACCGTTGAACCCGTCGTAGGCCTCAGCCCACCAACCGTCGAGCACCGATAGATTGAGCCCGCCGTTCAAAACCACTTTCTGGCCGCTGGTGCCGGACGCTTCCAACGGCCGCCGGGGATTATTGAGCCAGACGTCCACACCCTGCACCAGATGACGGCCTACGTTGATGTCGTAATCCTCCACGAACACGAACTTGTCGCCCAGCTTGCTATCGCGCATCATCAATGCCACCTCCTGCAGGACCCGCTTGCCGGGATCGTCGAGCGGATGGGCTTTGCCGGCGAAGACGAATTGCACCGGGCGCTTGGGATCGTTGACCATGTATGCCAGGCGTTCCATGTCCTTGAGCAGCAGGTTGGCGCGTTTATAAGTCGCGAAGCGTCTCGCAAACCCGATGGTCAGGGCATCCGGTGAAAGAATGCGGCCGAGCCGCTGGAGCTTCTCCTTCGACTCGCCGCGCCGCTCCGCCTGTTCCACCGCACGTTGCCGGACAAAGGCCAACAGGCGCGCCTTCAGGCTCAAGTGGGTTTCCCACAATTCGCCGTCGTCGATGCTTTCGATAGCCTCCCAGATACGCGATTCGCCGCTGTATTTAGGCCAGTCCGTGCCGAGGTGCCGGTCGTAGAGGCGGAACATCTGCGGGGCGAGCCAGGAAGGCACGTGGACGCCGTTAGTGATGTGGCCGATCGGCACAGCATCCTCGGCGCGGCCGGGGAAGAGGCCCATCCACATCTCGCGCGAGACTTCAGCGTGCAGCGCGGATACTGCATTTACGCGTCGCGACAGCCTGAGGCCCAGCACGGTCATACAGAACATCTCGTGCTGATCGCCAGGATTCTCGCGGCCCAGCGACATCAGCCCTTCATGGGCCAGTCCGAGCGACTCGCGGAGCGGCCCCAGGTGCTCTTCCATCAAAGCCGAATGGAAGCGATCGTGGCCGGCGGGTACGGGTGTGTGCGTAGTGAACGCGACTTCGCGGCCCACCCGGCGGGCAGCCAGGTCGAAGGAGATTCCTTCGTCCTCCATACGGCAGCGGATCGCTTCCAGCACTGCGAAGCCGCTGTGGCCTTCGTTCATATGCAGCACCCCGGGCGTGATCCCCATCGCCCGCAAGGCGCGGTAACCTCCAACACCCAATAACAGTTCCTGCCGGATGCGAACGCGCCCGTCGCCGCCATAGAGCCGCGAAGTCAGTTCGCGGTCCTCCGGCGCATTGCCGTCTACGTCCGTGTCGAGCAGCAGCAGATCGCAGCGCCCCACTTTCATGCGCCACACCTTGGCGAAGATGGTCCCTCGGCGCGTGTCGATCTGCACGGTGATCGGTTCGCCCTTGGGGCCGATCGCCGGCTCCATCGGCATCTCGGCAGCGTTCACCTGGATGTAGTCTTCCTGTTGCCAGGCGTTGCGGTCGAGGCGTTGGCGGAAATACCCTTGACCATAAAACAAGCCGATCCCCACCAGCGGAATATCCAGATCGGACGCGCTCTTGATGTGATCGCCGGCCAAAACTCCGAGACCGCCGGAATAGATGGGCACCGACTGGTGCAGCCCGAATTCGGCTGAGAAGTAGGCGACCGGGCGCGGCCGGAGCACGCCTGCATGGATGGCGCCCCATGTCCGGTCGGCGTTCAAATATTCCTGCAAGCGGCGGTAGGCATAGTTGATGCGGCTATGGAGGTTCCGTTCCGCGGCACGCTGTTCCAGCGTTTGCAAAGGGATCTCGCTCAGCAGCGAGATTGGGTTGCTCTTGAGCTGGCGCCAACGGGCCGGGTCCAGATCGCGGAACAGGCTGGCGGTATCGGCGTCCCAGGACCACCAGAGATTGCGCGCCAGCGCCCACAGACGTGCCTGTGCCGGTGCGATAAAGCGGTCGAGGGTGCGAGCCTCGCTAACTACCGGCGCCACTTGTGCGGCGGCCTCGAACAGCATGCGCACTTCGTCGTCCGCAAAGCTACGAGGCGCGACGGTTTGGACCACCAGCACCCCTTGCAGCACACCGCAATCGATCAGTGGGACACCGAGGAACGAGTGGAAGGCTTCCTCGCCCGACTCGCCGAAGAATTTAAAACGGGGATGCTTGCGAACTTCGTCCACGGCGACTGGGCGCACCTGTTCCGCCACCATTCCAGCCAACCCTTCGTGCAGTGCCATGCGAAGCTTGCCGATGCACTCGCGGCGCAGGCCGACGGTGGCGGCCAATACCAGATTGGCGCGATCCGGTTCCAGCAGGTAAGCCGAGCAGACGTCGGTATGGAAGCGCCGGGCGATCAACGCGACCACATTCATGAGGGTCTCGGCGGGTTTGCCGCCTTCCTGGGTCAGCATGCTGAGCTCTTCCAAAGTGAGAACATGATTGACGGCGGGTGTTTCTGCGGGATCGTCCATTTTCGGTTTCCTTCTCCATTCGAACGGGGACATATTCGTCCATCTGCGCGAACGGGGCGGAAAGCCAACGTGGGACTGAAGGCTTCAGAATACCACCGCTAGCTATCGGCGCTCATCGGTCCTTGACTACGGGTCAGCGCTTTCATTGCGATGACGTCCGGGCCTATTGTAAACTCGCACGATGCCCGATTTATTAGCGGAGGCCGTGTAGAGAGTGGATCCGAAGATTGTCTCTCGCCGATTTCCCCTCGGATTGGGCGTATTTTGCCTTTCCTTTCTTCTCCTGACGTACGTTCTGCCGGCTCCAGCCCTGCCATCGCTGGAAATAGAGCAAGGATGGCAGCAGCTTCTCAGCGAGGCATTTTTGCGGCACGCACAATTCGGGAGAGACATCTTATTCACCTACGGCCCGTGGGGATTCCTCACCGAACCGTTGGGCAACCCACGGCTATATGGTTGGTTGCTGGCAGCCAGAGGATTTATAGCGTTGGCTTGTTCTCTTGCGCTGAGCCGGCTGGCAACCGCCCTTCCAAGCAAGGCTCTCGCCTTCGTGGTGCTGACAGCCGTTCTATTACTCGGAAGCCCGGCGGGGCTCGTGCTCCTGCTGTTGGTTCTCATTTATGTCCGCCCGGAACCTGTTCCCGCTTGGCTGCTCCTGCTACTGCTCTGCGCGTGCTCGCTCGCCGCGCACACTAAGTTGTCTCTGGGCTTTCTATTCTTTTCGTTGCTGCTCTATTTAGTGGTTGATGAAGTCTTTCGGCTCAGGCGGCTCCCCTGGCTGGCCATGTGGTCGGCCGCAACCTACCTGGGCTGGTATGAAATCGCAGGACAGCACCTGCGTTTTCTTTTGGATTACTTATCCTCGTCGCTGGCAGTACTTGGCGGATATGGCGGGGCCATGGGATTGCCACCCACGAGAGTGTTTCCTACGGTGGTACTGCTACTCTCTTTGGCCGGTCTGGGACTGTGGATCGGCGACGCCATTGCCCGCGGCTCTGTCCGAAGAACGAGTGCCACTGTATGGTTAGGACTGTATTTTCTGGTCGGGATGAAACAGGCGTTCGGGCGCGCGGATGCAGTGCATCTTTGGTGGGGATGCTTCAACCTGATCTTGCCCGGGCTGATGTTGGTGGCCAACGAGCTTGCGCCGGCTGTCACCGCGCGGAGAGCTGCTTTTTATGTAGTCTTGGTAGCGGGGTTCTCGCTTCTCGCCTTCGTTTACGCTGCTTGGCACGGCAATACGGTTGGCCAGGACCGCGCCACCGACACGGCCAAAAACCTGCTCCGGGCTGCCGAAGGTTGGTTCCATCGCGGATCGCTGAACGCCGCATATCAGGCCCGCATGGACGATATCCGCCAGTCGTGCTCCCTGCCCATGTTGAGCGGTACGATCGACACGTTCGACAACCGGCTGGCGTGCGGACTCGTATATGGTGAGCGCTTCCGCTGGCGGCCCACAGCCTTGCCGCGTGACACCTATACAGGTAACTTCTCACGCAGGAACGCTGAATACCTGCTGTCCAATCAGGCTGCTGCGAATATGCTGTTGGGCATCCGGACCACGGACAATCATTACGCGCCCCTGGAAGACAGCCTTTCCTGGTTAGCCCTGCTACGGGTCTACCAGCCGCAGACCGCTGCGGGCGACGATATCCTGTTCACCCGAACAACCCAGCGGGATTTGTCCATGGAGCCCCTACTGCAGCGCACAGTATCTTTCGGGGAAAGCGTCGAGATTCCTGAGACTAAGGAGCCGATATGGGCGCAGATTGACGTCCCTCTGTCGGTTGCCGGCCGCGCCGCTAGTTTGTTCTTGTGCGTGCCTCAAGTCTCTCTCCGTTTGCGATCGGCGGGGCGAGAGCAGCAGTACCGATTTTTAGCGGACACCGCGCGCGCAGGATTTCTGCTTTCACCCCTGATCACAACTCCGGCATCCTTCTGTTCGCTATACCCGGACCAACGAATCGGTGCTGCCCGGCCGCCGCGCGTGGACAGCCTGGCGCTGCTTCCACCCGCGGGGCCGGCCTTCTACAAGCAATCGATCGCGATTCGCTTGTATCGCCTTTCGATTCATTGGTAGCATGCCACGCCATGAGCTAAGCTCTTGAACAATGTCTACTGAGCTAATTGAGCGTCTGGAAGAATGGAAACGCCGGTTCGAACCGCCCCGCGCAGGCGAACTGGAACGCTTGCTGAAAGCCATCGCCAAGGAAGAATTCGGGGACGCGCAGGATCTCATTCGCCTTCACGAGACGCTCCTCTTTCTGCGAGCGTATCCTCTTAGCGAACCCGTGGCACAACTCGCCGACGAAATCTTGTTCGACTTCGAGAATCGACTACCAGCGGACATCGATCCGTTCGAAGAGCCCGAGGTTTCCGGAATTGCCGGGACATCCTTGACGGCAGTGTTCTCATATGAGGTCGCCTGCCGTCTCGCGGAACTGGAACCGCGCAACGTCGAGATCGCGTGGGACCGCTACGGCGAGCAGGACCGGCTCGGTCCGGTGGTGCGCAAATTATTACCGATGTTCAATGAGGACTGGCCGGTGGAGGCGCACGTGCCGTTCGGCCAATGGATGGCGGCGGCTCATCCCGGCGGGCAGAGCGATCTCGCATGGTTCCTGTCGCGAGTTGACGGCGCCGACGCGTACGACTCGATGCAGATTCCGCTCACATGGCGGGTCGGTGCGTCGCGCTATTCGCGGTCGCGCCTGCGATTGCCGAAGCGGAAACTGTATCTTCATCGCGAGCCATTGCTCCGCCGCGCAGACGTTTCGCTGGAAAAAGAATTGACCAGCGCGCCGCTTCCCGTGAAGCGCCTCGATGGAAAGCAGGCCCGTCGAATTCTCGACGCAATTGTCGCAACGTCGGCCATGCGCTACCGCGAACTCTACGGTTTCAGCCATCCGGATGAAGCCGGGGTGTATCATGCTGCCGCCGGCCGCGGTGTCGACATTTATTTCTTCGGTGTGCCGCGGGAGTGGAGGCTGCCGCTGAGGGCGTATCACGGCGCGATGTTTTTCAAGAACGGCGTGCCGGCCGGATATGTCGAATTGCTCTCGTTTTTCGAGCGCGCCGAAGTGGGATTCAATCTCTATTACACGTTTCGGGAAGGCGAATCCGCCTGGCTATATGCCCGGCTGCTGCGCTTGTTCCATCAGGAACTGGGTGTGACGTGCTTTTCGGTGGATCCCTACCAGATCGGGCACGAAAACGCGGAAGCGGTGGATTCCGGCGCGTTCTGGTTCTACCGCAAGCTGGGCTTCCGCCCGACCTCGCCCGATGTCGCCCGCCTGCTGGCGCGCGAAGAAAGCCGCATGCGCACCACGCCCGGGTACCGCAGTTCGAAACGAACCTTAGAGAAACTAGCAGACGGATACCTGCTTTACGAGCTGCCGGGCACGGCAACGGGCGATTGGGACTCCTTCCGCATTCGAAGGCTGGCGCAGAGATTGCAGACTGGCGGAGCGGCTGAGAGGCGCGTCATCGAACAAATCGCGCGGGCGAAACGGCGAGGTCCGGAGGCGCGATACCTCCGCCGGATGCAGAGGGACAGGCGGCTACGCGAGCGCCTGCTTCAATGGGGAACGGATTAGCCGCAGACCGCCCCTGCCAGGGAGTTCGAGGAGGCTGGCGGGAAGTCCGATCCTGGCGAGGAAATCCCGATCGGGAGCCGATTCGCCGCCGCGAATAATACGGTCGGCGAGTTGGACGATTGCCGCGGGCTCCGCCGCGCCGGAATCTTCATCGGCCGGATGATGCTGAGCCACGATTCCGGCGACGCTTGCGGGCATGCCCCACAGCCACAACAGATAGGCTCCGACCTCCGCGTGGGTAGTTCCGAAGAGTCGCCGCTCCGTCTCACGAAGAGCTGCTGAATCGCCGAAGGAGCGCACCACTTCGCGATATTCGCCGGGAAAATTGCTTCCGAGCACCAGCTTGCCGACATCGTGCATCAGACCGCCCAGATAGATGTCGTCCACAAACTGGGGCGCAAGCCGCCGTTCCTTGGCAATTCTTCTGGCGAGGGTGGCCACCTGGAAGCTGTGATCGCGCAATTCTTCGGGCGAAAACCCGGGATGGTTCCGCGTACCGAACTGGCAGAAGATCGACTCGGTGATCGCCAGCGCGCGAACGGTATCGATACCGAGATAAATCACCGCCTGCTCCGGAGTGGCGATCGCACGGCTGGGCGCGAACAGCGGCGAGTTTACCAGCTGCAGAACTTTGGCGGTCATGCCCAAATCCTGCGCGATGACGGACCCGACTTCGGAGGCGGAAATGTCCTCGGCGAGCACCGCCTGCATGAGTCTGTAGTAGACGGTGGGAGGGCTCGGCAGGGACTTAATGCGCCCGATAAGGCCCGCCAGCGAGGGGTTATCCAGGATGTTGCGAAGCGCCAGCGCCTTCTCCACCGTGGCCTGTAGCGCGTGGGCATCGCAGGGTTTGACCAGATACTGATGGGCCAGGGAAACGGAACGCAAGACCACGTCCGGGTCGTCCTTACCGCAGAGAATGATGCGGACGGTCTGAGGACAAATGCGAATGGCCTCGGAAAGCAGCGCGATGCCGTCGACCTCCGGCATGTGGATGCTGGTGACGAGCACGTCGTATTTCGATTCGGTGAGGCACCACAGCGCCTCTCGGCTGCTGGCGGCAAAATCCATGTCCCATTCGTGGCGGAGCGGGTGCAACGTGTGCTCCAGACCTTCCAGAACGCGCGGCGACCCATCGACAAACAGAACTCGTTTCATGGCGAGTAGGTTATCTATCTAAACTCTAAAGGAAATAGATAGAAATACAAGATTGGCGTCGGATAGTAGTAGTTAAAGGCCCGGATAGCAGTGTGCTATTGAGAGCTCGCGGGCGCCCAACCAGGGAGCCGCGCTTCCTTCTCCGTCACAGTTCCGTATTTCTTGGCCACATCGCGAATCTTGGCGGCGTTGCCCAGGAGCACGAACGTGAGATTGTCGGTACGGTAATATTTGCGGGCAACTGCGTTGGCCTGCTCGAGCGTGACGGCGTCGATGCGGGAGAAGAACTGGTCGACTTCATCCCGCCCGAGTCCGTAGAGCTCCATCTCGGCGAGGACAGACGCAATCTGGTCGGCCGTCTGCACAGTGCGAGTTGGATACTCGCCCTTCACATACGCCTTTACCGAACTTAGCTGGTCCGCGGTCAGCCCCTTGTCGCCCAGGCTCTTGAGGACATCCAGCGCCATGTCAATGGTTTTCTCGGTGGTGTCCGTTTTGGTGTAGGAGTTGATGGTGATGGCGCCGTCCAAGCGGCCCATCTGCACGGTGGAACTGGCGCCATAGGTGAGACCGCTGTTCACGCGTAGCGCGTCGTTAATCATGGAAGTGAACCGCCCCCCGAAGAGCGTGTTTACCAGGATCAGGGGCACGCGATCCGGCGTCGAGCGGCGCACGCCCGGCTGCGCGATCACGAAATAGGTCTGCGTGGCGTCGGGCTTGTCGATGAGCAGAACGCGCGGGGACGACGGCCGCGGTACCGATGCCGTCGCCAGGAAATGGAAAGGCTCGCCTGCCGGTACGGCCCCGAATGTTTTGGAGACGCTCGCTTTGGCCGCCGTGGGTTCGAAATCTCCGGCCACGATGACCACGAGATTCTTTCCCACGAACAACCGCTTGTGACCCTCCACGATCTCCGCGCGGCGGATGCGGTCGTAAGATGCTTCGTCGGCCACACGCCCGTACGGATGGCCGCTGCCGAAGAAAAATGTCTGGTAGAACGGCCGGATGGCTGCTCCCGGGGCGTCCTTGGTGGATTTCAGAGAATCCACGCGGCGCGCCACCGTCTTGCGCACTTCCTCGTCGGGAAACGTGGCGTGCAGGACGGCCTCCGATACCAGCGCCAGCCCGCGATCGAAGTCCTTACTCAGAAACTCCGCCGAGATTGTGGTGGACTGCTCGTCCACATTGGCGTTGAAAGTGCCTCCGAGGCCATCGACCTCTTCGGAGAATTGCGCGGCCGAATACTGACCCGTGCCGCGCCGCAAAAGCTCGGCAGTCACCGAAGCGAGGCCAGTACGATCGGCCGGGTCCGATTCGCCGCCACCCTTGACAACGACTATGAATCGCACCAGCGGAATTCCCGCGCGCTGCATGAAGTACATCACCGTGCCGTTGGGCAAGACTTCGCGGGTGTACGGCGGCAGCTTCACCTGCGCGGCCAACGAGCCGCATAGTGCTATTGCGAGGAGGAAACGCTTCATGGCTTCACCTCCGGCTTTTCGGGAACCAGCGTAGCGACGGTGCGGTTCTTGGCAGTGAAATACTTTTTGGCTACGCGTTGAATGTCGGCCGCCGTAACGGCCTCCACGCGCTTGTCCTCGTCGAACGCTTTGGAATAATCGCCCATAAAGACTTCGTACGTGCCGAGCAGATTGGCGCGCCCTTCGATGGTCTTGAGGCGCCGGTACAATCCCGCCAGCATCTGGTTTTTCGCCTTGCGCAATTCCGAATCGGGCACCAGGTCAGACTGTAGTTTTGTGAGCTGCTCGAAGAGAACCTTCTCGGTCACCGCCGTGTCGACTCCGGTGCGTGGCTGGATGGTGAAGCGGAATAGCGTGGGATCGAGCGACTCTCCGAAGCCGCCATTGGCTGAGATAGCCAGTTGCGAATCGACCAACTGCTTATACAAGCGAGAACTCTGTCCGTCAGTGAGAATCGTGGAGATCACATCCAGCACCGGGCTGTCGGGATCGCGCGAATCGGGAATGTGATAAAGAATCATCTGGATCGGCAATTGCGCCGGCTTGCTCAGGGTGACTCGCCGTTCGCCCAACTGCTCCGGTTCTTTGGTGCGCACCGGCGGTGGCGGATCGCGGCGCGCGATGGGCTCCAGAAACTTCTTCGAGAGCGCCATCACCTGGTCGAAATTCACGTCGCCCACGATCACCATCACGCAATTGTTCGGCGCATAGCCCATGTTCCAGTGGCTCTTGAGATCCTGCATGGTCCACGCTTCGATATCGGAGGGCCACCCCAGCACCGGCCAGTGATAAGGGTGAGCCTCGAAAGCCGCCGCTTCCGCAAGCTCGTAAAGCGATCCAAAATTGCTGTTGTCGACCGACGAACGCCGCTCGGAATAAACCACGCCGCGTTCGGATTCGATCATCTTGGGATCGAACGCGAGGTCGCCGATACGGTCGGCCTCCATGTCGAACATCAGCTCGAGAGCGGAGCTGGGGAACCAGTCGGTGTAGACCGTGACATCGTTCGACGTGTAGGCGTTGTTGCTGCCGCCGTTGCGTTCCATGTTGCGGTCGAATTCTTTCGGCCCGTATTTCTTGGCGCCGTTGAACATCATGTGCTCGAAGAAGTGGGAGACGCCGGTGGCGCCGGGGTGTTCGTTGCGGGAGCCGACTTTGTAGAAGAAGTACATGGCCACGTTCGGAATGGCGTGATCTTCCTGCACGATCACCTTCATTCCGTTGGCCAGCGTTTGGGTCTTGATGTTCTCGCCACCCATCAAGCACCCGGCCAGAAGGAGGGACGCCCAAAGTATGCGCATGGCTTAAGGTATCACGGAGGTCGCGGGGTTGAGGTTTAACCTTGTTACCGGCTCGTAGCGGAGTTGCGCGAAGCCGTCCCAGGGGCTAGGCTTAAGCAGGTGTTGAAGTCGCTCAGTCTGCTGATCACGTTCGCGTTCTGCTCCGCAGCGCAGTCGTTCACGATCCGTACTAGCGGTGTCGCGGGCGATGCGCACGTTTACTACTATCTCACGGGCTCGTTTGGAGGCTACGGCAGCCCCGTCCGCGAGGCGGACTCCGACGGCGCCTACCGGATTCCACTTCGGCCAGAGCATTTGGACACGCCCACTCTGGATATTGCCAGACTCTTAAAGCGATTGTTTGGTCATCAGGTTGCCAATTCCAGCTCATATCGGTAGATTTGGTGGCAGATTTTCATCGGGATGCCCTCTACGAATGCCATCCACTACCCACGATCACCCTGGATGTGGAGGTACGGTACATGGCATTTTGGGATCACGGGTTTTTCGGTATCGGAGACGGTCCCGTCGCGGATTTCCCGGTTGCAAAAGCGCCCCTGGAGAGCGGCAGGTTTGAAATCCGCATCCCGGATTTCTCAAAGGATCCCGTTACCACGGAGCAGCAACTCGCGGCGTTGCAACTCCGCGTGATCGAGCACAAATCCTGGAATAGCGTAGCGACGCTGACGCCTCCTGTGGGTCTGCGCGATCCCAACACGAACCAAATGAAAATCGTGCCCCGCTATGACTCCGGAATTATATTTGGGGTTGGGCCGCGCTAGCCCGCCACCCGCTCGATGCAATCCGTCCCGCAGATTTCCTGCACCGCGGCGCGAAATTCCTTATCGGGCCGCACCTTCGAAGTGACGTCCAGCAGCACCGAGAAATCCCGCGGCGCTTCCAGACGCAGGCGCACCTGAGTATCGCCCGGTTTGCGCTGGAATAACTCCGCCAGCGCCTGGGCCCGATCGTGATGGCCGTTTCTTCCCAGCCACACGCGAATGGCAATCACCGATTCGAAATCCACGCGAGCGTTGTCCAGTGCGACGATATTTTGCACGGAGAGCTTGGGCGTGCTGCCTTCCTCGGGAAGCACCAGCGCCGTCACCAACACGGCCTGGTCCTCCAGCACTTCGGCGGCGAGCCGTTCGTAGCTGGTGGCGAAGACCAACGCTTCCACCGCCCCGATGCGGTCTTCGAGCACCGTTGCGGCCCATGCTTTGCCTTCCTTATTACGCTTGCGCGTGATGGTGGTAAACACGCCGCACAATTTCACCTCAACGCCTTTGGCAAGACCCTCGAGCGTGGACGTATCGTGCGTCGCCAGTTCCGAGATCTTATCGTCGTAACGATCCAGCGGGTGGCCAGTGACCCAAAAACCCAGCAGCTCTTTCTCGCCTGCGAGCTTCTCTTTATCGGCCCAATCGGGGACGCTGGGCAGGGGCATCTCGGCGTGCTCCGCCAGCATCTCGCCGAATAGTCCCTCCTGCCCGCATTCGCGATCGCGCCAGGCTCGCTGGCCGGATTCCATGGCGCCGTCGAGCGCCGCCATCTTCTGACTGCGCGTTCCTTCCAGCGAATCCATGGCGCCCGCTTTAATGAGGCTCTCGATCATGCGCCGATTGACGGCGCTGAGGTCGACCTTCTCGCAAAGCTGGTGCAAGGAGCTGAACGCCCCCACCTCTTCGCGCGCCTTGGCGATGGCTTCCACGGCCGACTGGCCGAGATTTTTCACCGCCCCCATCCCGAACCGTATACCGCGCCCTCCCGGAGCTTTGTCGTCGGGCGTGAAGCTCCACTCGCTGTGGTTCACGTCGGGCGGCAAAATCACGATGCCCATTTCGCGGCATTCATTGATGTACTTCACGACTTTCGCGGTGTTGCCGGTTTCCGATGTGAGCAGCGCGGCCAGGAAATCGACGGGGTAATGCGCTTTGAGGTAACCCGTAACGAAGGCCAAATAGGCGTACGCCGCCGAGTGGGACTTATTAAAACCGTAGCCGGCGAACTGCTCCATCAAATCGAAAATCTTCTCGACCTTCTTCTGCGGATGGCCTTTCGCGGCCGCTCCGGCGAGGAAGCGCTCGCGCTGCTTCTCCATTTCCTCGAGCTTCTTCTTGCCCATGGCGCGGCGTAGCAGGTCGGCATCGCCCAGCGAGTAGCCGGCGATCTTGTTGGAGATCTGCATCACCTGTTCCTGATACACGATCACGCCGTAGGTCTCTTCGAGCAGTTCCTTCAGCTCCGGCAAGTCGTACCGCACTTCCTTGCGGCCCCACTTGCGCTCGATGAAGTCGTCGACCATGCCGCCCTGAATCGGGCCAGGCCGATAGAGCGCGTTGAGCGCGGTGAGGTCTTCGAGACGGCTCGGATGGTAGCGTCGCAGAATATCGCGCATCCCCGGCGACTCGAACTGGAAGACGCCGCTGGTGAGCCCCTTGGAGAAAGTTTCGTAGGTGTCCTTGTCGTCGAGCGGCAAATCTTCGGGCACGATATCGACGCCGTGGCGTTTCTTAATCAGTCGGAGCGCGTCCTGGATGAGCGTGAGCGTGGTGAGACCCAGGAAGTCCATCTTGAGGAGCGAGAGTTTTTCCAGACCGCTCATGTCGTACTGGGTTACGATTTCGTCGCGGTTGGTCTTGTACAGCGGAACGAGTTCTTTGAGCGGTTGCGGCGAAATCACCACGCCGGCGGCGTGCACCGAGCAATTGCGCGCCAGCCCTTCGAGGCGCAGCGCGGTTTTCAATACCTCGTCGATCTTGGGATCTTTCCTCGCCGCCTCGTTGAACCCCGGCTCCTGCTCCATGGCATCTTTGAGCTTGATGTTGAGGGTCGTGGGCATCATCTTAGTGAGCCGCTCGACGTCGGCGAAGGGGACTTCGAGCACACGGGCAACATCTTTGATCGCGGCGCGCGCGCCCAGCGTGTTGAAGGTGATGATCTGCGCCACCTGCTCGCGTCCGTATTTTTGCGTGACGTATTGAATCACCTCGCCGCGGCGATTCATGCAGAAATCGACGTCGATATCGGGCATGCTGATGCGCTCGGGATTGAGGAAGCGCTCGAACAGCAGGCCATACTGCAGGGGATCGATATCGGTGATCGCCATGGCGTAGCCCACAAGGCTGCCGGCGGCCGAACCGCGTCCCGGACCAACCGGAATATTTTGTGCCTTGGCGTAGCGGATGAAGTCCCAGACGATCAGGAAATACCCCGAGAACTTCATCTTCTGGATCATCAGAATTTCGCGATCCAGGCGCTCGGCGTACTCGGCCAGGTCGTGCTTGAGGATGCCTTTGGCCCGCATGCCTTCCAGACGCGGGCGCCGCCTCTCGAAGCCCTGGCGCGCCACGTACTCGAAGTAGCTGTCGGCACTGTGCTCCGGCGGCACGTCGAATTTAGGAAACGGCTCTTTGACCTTCTCCAGCTTCACTTGGCAGCGCTGGGCGATATCCCAGGTGCGGTCGAGCGCATCTTCCAGTTCGCCGAACAATTCCATCATCTCGTCGCGCGACTTCAAATAGAAGTCGGGCGAGTTCCAGTGCATGCGGTTCGGGTCGCTCATCATCTTCCCGGTCTGCACGCAGAGCAGGATTTCGTGGGCGCGCGCGTCTTCGCGGCGCAGATAATGCGAGTCGTTGGTGGCCACCAGCGGCAGCCCGGTCTCATGCGAAAGGCGCACCAGTTCGGGCGTGAGGCGGCGGTCCTGTTCGAGGTGGTGGTCCTGCACTTCGAGGAAAAAATTCTTGTGGCCGAAGATGTCGGCATACGTGAGCGCGAGTCGCTTGGCGTCGTCGTACTTGTCGGAGAGGATAGTCTCGGGAATGTGCCCGCGCAGGCAGGCCGACATGGCGATGAGGCCCTTGGAGTGCTGGTTTAGCAGGTCCAGGTCGATGCGGGGCTTGTAATAGAAGCCGTCAAGGTAGGCGGTGGAGACCAGATCGATGAGATTGCGGTATCCGTCCTGGTTCTCGCAGAGAAGCACGAGGTGGTTGTAGCGGTCGGTATCGGAGCGTGTCTTGTGGCCTTTCTGCGAGACGTAAACTTCGCAGCCGATAACGGGATGGACGCCGTTGGCTTTAGCGGCGTTATAGAACTGCACCGCGCCGAAGAGGTTCCCGTGATCGGTCATAGCCACGGCCGGCATTTTCTGCTCGACCACGAGTTTCATCAGTTGGTCGATCTCGCATGCGCCATCGAGCAGAGAATAGTCGGTGTGGCAATGCAGGTGGACGAAGGACATCGCGCGTTACGGCTCCTAGCCCGGGGGAGGCTGTTTAACAGAGGATACCTCTTATTTTACCCTGGGCCTAAGGCTGGACGCAGATGGAAAGGCCATCGTACACGTAATAGGCAGTTCCGATGTTGATTGCGAGGTTCGATGTGACCGCGAGATTTCCATTGACGCCACACGCCGGAATTGAGGGAAAGGCCGCCGGCAGTTGGACGTTGATTTGATACAGGCCGATTTGGCCCGGGCTCATCCCCGCGAAAGTCACTTTAGCCTGCTGGCCTGCAGGTGGATTCATTTCGGGAGAGCTGGGGCCGGCATTAGCGCCGAAAACCAGGTCGACGAACACGTAGTCATTCAGCGTGGGAGCGGGCGCCGGCGTCAGTTGTCCGGTCGGCACGGACGGAGTCGTAGTTCCCAAGCCGACAAGATAAATCGTGAGGATATCTCCGGCAACGGGCAGAGGGCCCGTTTGAAGCAGAGACCCGTCGGCGCGCGCGATGCACGGCGCGTTGTTGCAAGTGAGGATATGTACGATATCGTGGGCGGTGGCGACGCTGAAAGCGGGGCTGGCAACGCCGTCCTGCGTGACGGTCAGGCTGGTGTACGGAGGCATGGTGAACGGATCGACCACCAACTCGTAAGGAACCTGCACGGTGATGCCGGTCACGATACACGCCAGCGGCGTAGACGGCGTGAGCGGACTGTAGCAGTTGTTCGTCTGCGCGATGGAGATGATTGGGACCGGCAAGGTCGGCAATGGGAAACCCTTGCCATAGGTGGATTGGGAGATCGTCAACGAGATGCCCGAAAGCTCCGCGGGTAGTGGAGTTGGCGCTTGCACGGGAGCACCTGGTATCGGGTTCAATCCGGCGACCCAAAAGGTCATGACCAGGCCCGGCGACAGGGCCACCGACGGAGCCGCAGCGAAGCCCGATCCCAACAGCGTGGGACCGCTTTGTGCGTGGGCAAGCAGGATACCGAAAAGAGGAAGAAAAACCGGAACCTTATGACGCATATATCACAAAGACCCCGGCCGCGCGGTTTCCACTACAGTCTCACCTCGTTCGTTTGGTGCTCGTAGGATAAGCTTCAGCTTGTCCAGGCGAGTGAAGCTCGCCCGGCTTGGCACGCGAAAACGCCGGCCCTCAGCCTAGCGGACGCGGGCGAAAGAGCGGAGTCCGCTGTGAACGTACTCGGTTTTCCCGTCGGCGCCGCGAACCATGATGAACGTGCCGGGGCCGAACTCCGCGTCGCCGTATTTGACCATCGCCACTTCCGCCGCTGCTCCACGCTTCATAAAGAGCTTGTCCTCACGCGCCACGATTTCGATGGTCTCCGCGCCGTTTCGGAACATACCGGCGTGGCGGGTCAGATCTTCGCTGGTGACCGGCTGAGCGGTTCGTTTCGTGCTCTCCGCCGGCCCCAGCGAAACCAGCATTTCGAGCGCTTTCGCGGTAGTCTGCGGCAGCGTGGCGCCGGACTTATTCGCCTGCACAATTACCGCGACGCGCTCCGCCGGAATCATGCGGATATCCGACCCGTAGCCGGCGCGTGAACCGGCGTGCTGCACCACGTGAACGCCGCGCCACTCGCCGATGTCCAGACCGTATCCGTACGATTGCGTGCTGCCGGGAATAGCCGCATGCGGCGTGGACATGAGCGCGATCGTCTTCGGATCGAGCACCTGCTTGCCGTCGAGCCGCCCGTCGTTGAGAAAGGCGATGACGAATCGCGAAAGGTCGGCAGTGTTGCTGAAGATCGAGCCCGCCGGCCAGCCGGAGGCGTTATCGGCGGCGGGGCGGATGATGTGGGCCTTTCCTTTGACGACCTCGTGCCCTTGCGCTAGCGGGAAGGTCATCGCCATGGTAGGACGAAGAGTGGTGCGCATCATTCCCAGCGGCCGGAACACGCGCTGCTCCATGGCGTCCGCGTAAGGTTTGCCAGTCAACACCTCCACCACGTAGCCGGCGACCCAATAGCCGGGATTGGAATAAGAAATGATCCTGCCGGGCGCGGTGAAGAACCACTTGTCAGTCCAGGCGCGAATGCCGTCGCCGAGCGCCGCATCGTCGTGCGGACCCTGCATGGGAGCTTCATCGTGAATGCCGGCGGTGTGGCTCAGAAGCTGGTTCGCGGTCACCCCAGCGAGCGTCGGGGTGAGCCCCGCGACGTACTTGCCGATGGGCTGATTGAGGTCGATCTTCCCCTCGACGGACAGCCCGACGAGCGCCGCCGCAGTCATCATCTTGGTGGTCGACCCGAGACGGAATATCATCTCGGGGCGCATCGCCTCGCCGGTTTCCACGTTCGCAGTTCCGAGCGCCTTCGAGTAGATCACCCAGTCACCGCGCACGATGGCGATCGACGCTCCCGGGATCTCGAGCCGCGCGAGTTCCGCCGACATCGTCTGTTCCAGCGGCGAAAAATCGGGCGTCTGGGCCCGGCTTGGAACTGCCCAAAGCGCGGCGATAGCAACGAGAGTGCGAAGCGCCTTCATGATTTAGAAAATGTGCCGCAGATAGGCCGAAATTGCGATAATCGCCAGGCCCGAGAACGCCGCGCCGGCCATCATCCGCGCCCGGCGCTTATTGTGTGGGCGGGTGATGAGGATGGCGACGGCGAAGACGTGCATCACCAGCAGCAGCTTGATGCCGAGCAGCATATGATACAGCGGTGTATGCCCGAGATTGGTGAGGATGTTGTAAGTGCCGGAAATCAGCAGGCACCCCATGGCGGTGAACACCAGCGGACGATAGAGCCCCGCGGCTTTGTCCATGAAGCTCTCGCGCGAATCGGGTGAGAGCCCCTCCGCGGCTTGCGACATCACCGCCCGTCCGAAGATCATGCCGCCGATCAGGGTCGCCACGGACGAGATGTGCAGCCAGCGCATGAGTACGAAGAGCACGTCAGCCATAGCCTAGAGTATACAATCGGGTTGATGATTCACGAAGTGCTTCCGGTAGGAATGTTGCAGTGCAATTGCTCGATTTTCGGCGACGAGCAGACACGCGAGGCCGTCGTAATCGACCCCGGCGACGAGATCGCCAGCATCCTCGAAGTTGTCGCGCGACACGGCCTCACCGTGAAAGCCATCGTAATCACGCATGCCCATATCGACCATATCGGCGGAGCGCAAAAGCTCAAACAAGCGACCGGCGCCCCAGTCTACATGAATCAAAACGACGCCGAACTGCAGAGGATGATGGACATGCAGGCGGGCTGGCTGGGAGTGCCGACGCCGGAAGCCGTCGCCATCGATAGCGATGCAAAGGACGGCTCCGTGCTGGCGATCGGTGCCACCGAATTTCACGTGCTGCACACTCCCGGACACACGCAGGGAAGCATCAGCTTGTGGATTCCCTCCGAGGGCAAACTCGTGGCCGGAGACACGCTATTCCGCGACAGCATCGGGCGCACCGACCTGCCGGGCGGCGACGGCCGCCAGATTCTGCGATCCATTCACGAAAAGCTGCTGCCGTTGCCCGAAGAGACCATCGTAATCCCGGGGCATGGAGACAGCACCACCATCGGGCGCGAAAAGCAGTTCAACTATTTCCTGCGAGAGTTGTAGACCGGCCATTTTGCTCACATGCTCCCTATATGCCCGAGCCGGTGTATTCTCCAAGTCCTGAGTTTGTACGGCACGCCCACGTAAAAGGCCTGGAAGGTTATCGCGGAGTTGCACGAGATCACCGGCCAGTCGCTGGCGTGCTTCGCCAAGCCGAACAGATCCGTTTCACCGGCGCTGGAAGATTGCCGGTGGTGACCACGCTCGCCGCGAGCGCCATGGCGACCCCGATCTGCTAAGCTCGGGAACAGGATTTCATGCGGGCGTCAGGGGCACTCTTAGCGGCTCTGTTTGCGAGTTCACTGTTCGGCCAGACCAGCGGTGCATCGCAGCCGAGCTTCCGGGCCGAGTCCAATCTGGTGGTGATCCCGGTTTCGGTTACCGATGCCGTGAACCGCTTCGTCCTCGGCCTCCGCAAGGAGGACTTCAAGCTGTTCGACAATGGCGTGGAGCAGCCCATCGCCCACTTCTCCGGCGAGGACGTTCCCCTGTCGATCGGGCTGGCATTCGATATCAGCGGCAGCATGGATTTCAAGCTGCGGTCGGCGCGGGATGCCGCCGCCACCATGCTCAAGACTATGGGTCCGGACGATGAGGCGTTTCTCGCGGAATTCAACGATAAGGTCGACCTCACCGTGCCCTTCAGTAGCAAGACCGAGCAGATTCGCGATGCCCTCCAGAAGGTGCAACCCGGCGGTTTGACGGCGCTGCTCGACGCCGTCAACTTTACGCTGACCGAGATGAAGCACGCCAAGAACGCCAGGAAAGCGATTGTGATCGTTTCCGACGGCGGTGACAACAGCAGCAAATACACATCCAAGCAAATCGAGGCGTTGGTTCGCGAGGCGGACGTGGAGATTTACGCGATGGGCGTGTTCGACCCGTTGGCGTCGCTGGCGCTCAGCCCCGAGGAAGTTTCCGGGCCGCGGCTCTTATCGGAAATCGCCACTCAGACTGGCGGCCGGGCCTTCGCGGCGTCGGTTTCGAGCGATATGCCGAGCGTAGCGGCGCGGATCGCGATCGAGCTGCGCAATCAATACGTCCTGAGCTATTACCCGCGGGATCAGGTCAAGGACGGCAAGTACCACACCGTCGAAGTAAAAGTCGCTCAGCCGCCGGGGGTCCCCGCGCTCAAGATGCACTGGCGCCAGGGGTACTACGCACCTTCGGAGAAATAGGCTGCCAATTTAATTCCATCCCTGGCCGGTAGCAGACCCGCGCGGGATGGTGGCCTTTTTCGTGGGACATGCTTCAGCTTGTCCGGCGAGCGGAGCTCGCCCAGCCGGTAACAGACCGGCGACCAGCGTGAGGGCGCTCATCGCGAGGAGCGGCGACGCTCAATACCCACGGGTGTCGAGAGGCCGCACTTCCCCGATTATGAACCGGCAAGGGTGAACGTGAGAGTCCGCTCCGTAGAACTGTTGCCCTGGGTAACGGTCGCCCTCACCTCATAAGTTCCCGGTTTGGCTGGCAGCGTGACGATCAACGGAATACCTCCGGAAGCGTCCGGCGCCGGCACCTCCGGCCTCAGAGTCGTGACTGGGCGGCCATCTTTCAGCAAGCGCACGCGCAGAACCATTCTTGCGGCGCTTGCCGGATCGGGATAAATCATGAAATAGACGAAGGGCTTCGCGCCGGGAAGAAGACGGGTAGTGACGAACGGCAGCACGCGCTTGTTGGAGTACTCAAACGGGTCGGCGGGGTCCAGCGGCGCGGTCAAATCCTCGATGCGCCGCACCAGCGTCAGATCGCTGAGACCAATCCCGCCTTCAGGCCGATTCTCGATCTGCACAACGCCTGTGCTCGCCCGGTTCCCCTCGTGATCCACCACCGCGGTTTCCACCGTGTAGCGTCCCGGCGGCAGATTTACGGCGCGCTGGTATGTCATCAGGTCCCACCGCACGGTTTCCCAACGATCGTCCGTCACCTCCGATGGGACATCTTTGCTCACGCGGTCGACAATTACTCCATCGGCGTTCTTCACTAAAGCGAGCAACGAGGCGTGCAATCGGCGCTGGTGGGCGGCTGCATCGGGTGTAGCCGCCAGGTTGGAAATCGGCATCTCGAAGGCGATGGCGTATTGCCCTTTGCCGCCGGAATCGCGGAAACGATAGACGCGCGACAGGAATTCGAAGGAATGCGGGCGAGGCTGCGTGTCGAGCGCTCGCAGGCCGGCCATTTCTTCCGGCGTCAGAGGATGAGCGCCGGTATCGGGCACCGCGAAGTAGCCGGAGCGCGTCTCCACCCGCAAGCCGGTGCGCGCCAGTTTCACCTCGATTTTGCGGAAGTGCCCGTCTTCGCGCTCGGATTTGGGCGGATAAGCGATTTCGTAGTGGGTGTCCACTTCCTCCATCACGTGCGCCAGGAGGGGATCCACGTTGTTGGTGTTGGCGATGAGGAATCCACCGGTGCGTTCGGCCAGTTCGCGAATGGCTTCCTGGGTGTTGGCGCTCGCTACGCCGAACCGCACGTAGTCGTCCTGATGCGACTGTTCCGCTGTTCGGATGGTGAGTGTCGGGGGGCCCAGATTTCCGATCTGGCCGGGGGGCGGCGAAAGGTGCTCCAGGCTGGTCGAGCCCTGCTGCGCGCTCAAGGAGGCGGCGTAGCTCAGGGCCGACGTGGAGAGCGCCGTGGGGTCGTAGAACGGGTCGAGGGCATGAGGGTCCAAGGCGTAAAAGGTGACACCGCCATCGGTGGCTGCATGGATCAGGGAATCCCAATATTCGAGCTGATCGGGCGGGCGGGTTAGCCCGTTGCTGATAAGGAGCACAGTTTTGTGAAACGGCGATGCGGCGAGCTGCCGGACCAGGCCTTTCAAGGCATCGATCTCGCGCAGGCCCGCGGTGGCCGCGAGCGTAATGTCGTGCTGTGATCCGAGCGCATCGCTGGCGTCTCCCCTGCTGCCGAGGCCGGCGACTCCTACCGACATGCTCAAGCCGTTCAGCATGGCCGCCGACCCCACCGTAATCGCCGGAAGCTGGTTCGCGGCGGCCAGTTGTGCGGCCTTTAGCAGACGTTCGCGGTCATTGGAGAACGGATAAACGGGCTTCAGTCCACTCGCGTCCAGGGTGAAAATGCCGATGAACGTGTTGGGGCGGAGTTGGTTATCGATGAATTTGCGGGCGGCATTGAACGCGAAGGTGCGCGTCGGCGCTTTGAGATCGTTTCCGGTGGGATCGCCGTTCGTCGCGGTGATATCGTTCAATATCAGGCAGACGACGTTCACGGTGCGCAGCGGATTCAGCGGCGGCCGGGCTGCCGGCGGGACCGGCGCCCCGGCCGAGGCCGCTGCAGCCTTCGCCTCGGCGGCTTGCCGTTCGTCCTCGATGCGCACTTCGCTTCCCGCCACCAGGCGGAACGCGCGGACATCCTGGGGGACGCCATCCTCATAAACGGCTATGTCTTCGGGTTTGAGATTGGTCACCAGATGTCCGCGTGCATCGCGCACCACGACATCCAGCAGCACTTCACGGGCGTTACTCCGGATGACGACGTCCGGCGCTTGAGCGAGGCCATTGCCGACGAGCATCGCCAACAGTAGGACGGCAGGGCTTTTCATAACTTACCAGACGCAGGGGTCCGAATTGCCGGTACACTTATTAGGATAGCTCTCCAGGGCCAGTGGGGACAACCCCATTCAGGTCATTTTGCGATGGCGCAGCGCTGCCCATCCACGGCGCGTGCCAGATCGCCGGGCGCGAGCAGCAACTGGCACCCACGGATTCCAGCGCTGACGGCGATGACGTCCCACAAGTCGGCGGTTTCGTCGAGGTACAAAGGGTACGGTTTGCGCGTGCCGACGGGCGACACACCTCCGCGAATATACCCGGTAAGCGGCAGCACTTCCTTCATCGCCACCAACTCGACCTTTTTATTCCCGCTAGCCGTCGCCAGCGCCTTGAGATCGAGCTCGGTATTGGCCGTGATGCATGCCATCAGCACGCCGGTGCGGTCGCCGCGCGCCACCAGCGTCTTGAAGACCTGATCGGGCGGCATGCCGACGGCCTCCGCCACGTGCGGGGCGCTCAGATCGTTTTCGTCGACCTGGTATTCGCGCAGTTCGTAGTGAATGCCCGCGCTGTCGAGCATGCGGGCGGCATTGGTCTTAGCCATCCACACCTCCCGAGCGCGCCGCCACGTGGACCGCGGTGGTCTTCACGATCGCACAGACCGCCTCGCCGGCCTTCAACTCGAGTTCCTGCGCCGATTGCGCCGTGATCAGCGCCACCAGCGGAAAGCCGCAATCGAGTTCCACGCGTGCCAGGGGACCCTCAAGAGTCACGGACGTCACCCGACCCGGCAGGCGATTGCGCATGCTCGTGGGA
>Ga0182030_10005891_pt1 | contig 25945 bp, 24 predicted proteins | sample 812S3MmetaG_FD_121299 | JGI IMG/M metagenome (GOLD analysis project Ga0182030, IMG submission 121299) | Permafrost microbial communities from Stordalen Mire, Sweden - 812S3M metaG (Illumina Assembly) | ecosystem: Environmental > Terrestrial > Soil > Wetlands > Permafrost | place: Sweden...
CCACCACGCGAACGGGAAGTGCTGTACATGCGATTCTTCGAATCGATGACCCAAAGCCAGATAGCCGAGCGGATCGGCGTGTCACAGATGCAGGTGTCACGCATCCTCGCCAGCACCCTGCAGGGCCTGCGCGACCGGCTCGACTAGCCGGTCTCCGGCCACCAGGACCTTTGGCCGTTCCGCGCAATGTACTGTGCGGTTCGGAGGGCAAGGCCGACAGCAGTCGCCGAAGACCCCAAAGGAAGCCTGGAAGGAGCTGGATTGCAATGAGGAGTTCTCAGCTGGTGGTCGCTGGCGTAGCTGCGACGACAGCCCTGGTGTTGTCGGTGGCCGGCTGCGGTAGCAAGCCATCGCCGGCGCCGTCTAAGTCGGGATCACCCACCTCGTCAAACAGCAGCGGCAGCTCGGCACCCGCGTCGTCGCCGACGGCTCAACCGACCGACTACACCGGGCTGCTGATCCAGTTGTCAGACATCGACGCTCCGGTGCCGTTCACGGCCAGTCCGCCGACGAACAGCCCGAACGGCCAGCCCGGCGTTGCGACGACCTTCAGCACGCAAGACGGCAGCCACGTCATCAAGGACACCATTCAGGTTCTGGCGGACCCGAACGCAGCCACGGACGCGCTGAACGCGGCGAAGGCCGGACAGGGCGCCGCGCTCAAACACCCGACGACGGATGCCGCCAAGGTCGGCACTAACGGAACGGTGCTGTCCGGTAACTCGTCGGACAACTCCAAGGGGATCGCGATTCTGCTGTTCACCGAGGGCAAGGCGTTCGTCACGCTGGAGTTCGACGGCCCGGCCGACTCGCTCCCGCCGCAGGACTTCGTCAGCGACCTCGGCGCAAAGCAAGACGCGGCGGTAAAGAAGGGACTCGGCGGCTGAGCTGACGCCGCCAACGCCTTGGCGTGAGACCGATTAGCAAACCCCACGACGCGTCAACGTGTCGTACCGTTCTCAAAGGTCGGCACGTTGCGCCGCGAAGGGAGCTACCGCGATGAGGTCATCGGGCACTGTCGCCGCGGCGGTGGCAATCACCCTGATGGGCGTGTCGGTTGTCGGCTGCAGTAGCGGTTCGAAGCCATCGCCCACCACGCCGAAGTCAGCCACCTCGGTCACGAGCAGCCCAAGTGCGGCGTCGACGTCCGCACCCGCGTCGCCATCCGACTACACCGGGTTGCTGATCAAGGCGAGCGATATCAAAGCGCCCGAAATCTTCACGGCTACGCCGCCGATCAACAATCCGAACGGCCAACTTGGTGCCACAACAACTTTCAGTAATCAAGACCGCACGCATGTGATCGCCGACAGCATTCAGATCCTGCCTGACCCTGCCGCCGCCGCCAGCGCGCTCGAATCCGCAAAGGCGACCCGGGACGGCTACGTCCACGGAGTGCCCGAACCGATCGCGATCGGCACCGGCGGCACGACCATCTCGGGCCCATCGCCAGATGGCGCTAAGGGAGTGACGGTGCTGCTGTTCACCGAGGGCAAGGCCTTCGTCGAGCTGGAGTTCGACGGCCCACCCGATTCGCTGGTGCCCGCGGACTTCGTGACCGACGTCGGCCAGCAGCAAGACGCCGCCATCAAGAAAGGCCTCGCTGGTTAGAGCCGCATTCTCGTAGCGGTGAAATCGCATCTGCCAAGACTGACACCCCTAAATAAACTGCTTGATTTAATAGGCTGCGCGGTGTTCACTGGGGCAGTGAAAGCGGCGCGCACCGTCCGTTCCGACAGGTCGACGGGAACTCGAGAGGCAATCTTGTCAGCCGCGGAATGGTTGTTCGCCGAGCGCGGGATGTACGCAGTGTCCAATCGGCAGATCAGCGAAGCGGCGGGGCAAGGGAACAACGCGGCGGCGTGCTATCACTTCGGCACCCGGACCGACCTGTTGCGGGCGATCGAAAGCAAACACCGGGAGCCGATCGAGAAATTGCGGGCTCAAATGATCAGCGACGTTGGCGATTCGGCCGAGCTGCGGGACTGGGTCGGTACGTTGGTGCGCCCCCTCACCGAGCACCTGGCCGCGTTGGGCACCCCGAGCTGGTACGCGCGGTTTGCCGCTCAGGCCATGGCCGACCCGACATATCGTCATGTCGTCACCAGGGATGCGCTGACCTCGCCGATGCTGATGCAGACGATTGACGGGATCAACCGCTGCCTGCCCGATCTGCCGAAGCGCGTGCGGTCCGAACGGATTGTCATGGTCCGAAACCTGTTGATGCACACCTGCGCCGAGCACGAAGGCGCACTGGCCGAACACGGGCCCAAGTCGCGTTCGGCGTGGCCGGTCGCCGGTGAAGGGCTGATCGACGCAATTGTGGGACTGTGGTGCGCGCCTGTGCACGTCAGTGCGGCCGGTCAACCATCGGAGACAAGGCAGCGGACGGACCGAGGAGCGCCATGACCGACATCTCGATCGACGCCGCCACCGATATCCCGGAATTTCCGATGACGCGGGCGGCGGGTTGCCCATTCGCCCCACCGCCAAAAGCACTGGGGCTCAACACAAATAAACAGCTGAGCAGAGTCCGAATCTGGGATGGCAGCACGCCGTGGTTGATACACGGCTACGACGCGATACGCGCGTTATTCACCGACTCCCGCACCAGCGTCGACGATCGGTTGCCGGGATATCCGCACTGGAACGAGGGAATGCTGGCCACGGTGCACAAGCGGCCTCGCTCGGTGTTCACCTCCGACGCCGAAGAACACACCCGATACCGACGGATGCTGTCAAAGCCATTCACTTTCAAGCGCGTCGAAGGCCTACGTCCGGCGGTGCAGAAAATCGCCGACGAGCGTGTCGATGCCCTGCTGGCCGGTCCCAAACCCGGCGACATCGTCAGCACTCTGGCGCTGCCAGTCCCCTCGCTGGTCATCAGTGAAATGTTGGGCGTGCCCTACGAGGACGCGGATTTCTTCCAGGAACAAGCCCAACGGGGCACCGGCCGTTACGCGACCGAAGAGGACACGGCTCAAGGTGCCGCCTCGTTGGCGAAATACATCGCCAACCTGATCCGGGCCAGGATGCAAAGCCCCGCAGAGGATTTGGTGTCCGACCTGGCCGAGCGGGTCAACGCCGAAGAGATCAGCGTGCGCGAGGCCACCCAACTGGCCCTCGGCGTGCTGATCGCCGGTCACGAGACCACCGCGAACATGATCAGTTTGAGCATCGCAGCCTTGCTGGAGCATCCCGACCAGCTGGTGCTGATACGTGACGCCGAGGACCCGAAAGCCATCGCCGTCGCGGTGGAGGAACTGATGCGCTACCTGAGCATCATCCAAACCGGTCAACGTCGGATCGCCGTCGAGGACATCGAAATCGGCGGCGAGACCATCCGGGCCGGTGAGGGCATCATCCTCGACGTCGCGCCGGCGAACTGGGACCCGCGCCAGTTTGCCGATCCCGACCGGCTGGACGTCCGTCGCGACGACGGCGCCCACGTCGGGTTCGGCTATGGACGTCACCAATGCGTGGGTCAGCAGTTGGCCCGCATGGAATTGCAGATCGCCCTGCCCACGTTGTTCCGCCGCATCCCGACGCTGCAGCTGGCGGTGCCGGTCGAGGAGCTACCGTTCAAACACGACACCCTGGCCTACGGCGTTTATGAGCTTCCCGTCACATGGTGAAACCCGCTCTGACACTGGAAGTCCCGGATCTGTCGGGCAGGTTCGCCGTCGTCACCGGAGCCAATAGCGGCCTGGGCTTCGGTCTGGCGAAAAACCTTGCGGCTGCTGGTGCTGACGTCGTCATGGCGATTCGGAACAAGCCCAAGGGCGAAACGGACCTTGGCGGTGACCAGAGCCGGGGTGCGCATTACGAAGGCCTGCCGGTCGACTTCCTCGCCGAAGCAACTGCGGCCATCGGCGCACAGCACGGCGGCAGCTTCGACACCTACAACACCACCAACCCGCACGACGACGGCATCTCACTGGACACCTTCGTCGACTGGATCATCGATGCGGGCTACCCAATCGAAAAGATCGACGACTACTCGGGCTGGCTGGCCCGATTCGAGACGTCGATGCGTGCACTGCCGGAACGCCAGCGTGCCCACTCGGTCCTCACCGTGCTGGACGTCTACCGTGAACCTATGCCCGCTGTTGCCGGCTCCACCGGTGCCCGGCGCACAGTTCCAGTCCGCGGTCGAACGCTCCGGCCGCGCCATCCCCCACGTCATGCAGCAGTTGATCGGCAAGTACCTCGCCGAACTCGACCGGCTCGGTGTGCTGACCAAGTGATCCCGACGAAGGGACGATGATGTCCAGCCCAGCCCGGTCGCTTTACCCCAAAGGCGTGATCGGCGCCCCCAAGCACCGCCACGGTCATGCCGCGGGTGCCAACACCGGCCTGCCCGCCGGGACCGAGGTCTTCTCGGCCGACAACCACATCTCGGTGGCCGACGACATCTTCTACGAGGGCTTCCCCGACGATCTCAAAGACCAAGCGCCGCGCATCTGGTACGAGGACGGCGCGTATCTGCTTGGCCCGCCTGGACAGTCGATCGTGGTCGGCGATTTCAGCGCGGTCCTCATGCAATACGACGATCTGGCCGGGGCGGCCACCAACAACATCGACGCTCGGGTCCGAGAACTGGCCGAAGATGGTGTGGACAAGGAGCTGGCCTTCCCCAACGCGGTGCTCGCGCTGTTTCACTACCCAGACAAGAAAATTCGCGAGCGGATCTTCCGCGTCTACAACGAACACATCGCCGACGTCCAGGAACGCTCCAACGGTCACAGCTACGGCGTCGGTCTGATCAACTGGTGGGACCCACAGGGTGCGCGACGCACCTTGTCCGAGCTGAAATCGTTGGGCCTCAAGACTTTTCTGATGCCCATCAGCCCGGGCAATGACGACGACGGCCGGCCGATCGATTACTCCAGCCACGAGATGAGCGCGGTATGGGACGAGATCGAGGAGTCCGGGCTGCCCATCACGCACCACATCGGCGAGAGCCAGCCGAAGTTCCCCAGCGAGGTCAACAGTGTTGCCGTCGCGATGATGGTGAACATCGACTCGTTCCGGGAGATGTTTTCCAAGTACATTTTCGGCGGCATTCTCGACAAGCATCCCCGACTGCGCGTCGGTTGGTTCGAGGGTGGAATCGCCTGGGTACCAACGGCTCTGCAGGACGCCGAGCATGTCTTGGCCTCCTACCGGCATATGCTGACCGACCACCCTGAAAACGACATCCGCTACTACTGGGACAACCACATGTGCGCGTCATTCATGGTCGACGGTCTTGGCCTGCGCTACATCGACGAGATCGGCGTCGACAAGGTGATGTGGTCCTCCGACTATCCCCATAACGAGAGCACCTTCGGGTATTCGGAGCGCTCGCTGGCCGCGGTCGTCGAGGCCCTGGGCCCAGACAATGCGGCGCGCGTTGTCAGCGGCAACATCAAGAAATTCCTAGGAATCTAGAAGGCATTGAGCATGACGAACTCCCTTGCTACCCGCGGGTCGCTGATCGACATCCCCGACGAGCCGGACTGGGCGCGGATGCGTTCCGAGACCGGCGCGAGGCTGCGGTCTGCCATGTCCGATCACGGCGTCGACGCATTGATCCTGTTGATGAACGGCTACGTCGGTTACGCGACCGGAGCCAGCTGGCCCCTGTTGGACGCCGGCCTGTCGCATGTGGAACGGCCCGTGGCGGTCGTGCTGGCCGACGATGAATATCCGCATCTGTTCATGCCGTTCCGCAGCGGGGCGTCCGTCGAGTCACCGGTGCCCGATGATCATTTGCACGGTCCCGCGTACCTCGAATTCGACCACGGTGTCGAGCATTTCGCCCGTGAACTGGCTGGTCTGATCCCGCCGGGAGCCAACGTCGCCGTCGACGAACTGACCGGAGCGATGCGGCGGGCGGCGCCCAAGCTTTTCCCCGCGGGCCCACCCACGGATGCGGCGATCGTGCTCGGCGCCGCACAACTGGTGAAGACCCTGGATGAGATCTCCTGTCTTCGCAAGGCCTGCCGGATTACCGAACAAGCCATTGTCGATGTGCAGAAGTCGCTGGTACCCGGTGTGCGGCAGATTGATCTGTCCGCAACGCTGGTGCGTCGCGCATTCGAGCTGGGTGCCACCACCAACATGCTGGAGGCCATCTGGCAGGTGATGCCGACCTCGCGAGAAGCCGGAGTGTGGACGACGCATGGTGATCTTGCGCTACCGCTGCTCCCCACGGATCGCGAGCTGGCGGCCGGCGACGTGCTGTGGACCGACATCAGCATCAACTACGGCACCTATTGCTCCGACTTCGGCCGCACCTGGGTGGTCGGCGCGCAACCCACACCGAAACAACAGGATCAATTCCGTCAGTGGCGCGCCATCCTGGACGCTGTGCTCGCAGTCACCAAAGCCGGTGTGACGTCGGGTGATTTGGCACGGGCGGCGATAGCTGCCAACGGTGGACGCAAGCCGTGGTTGCCGCATTTCTACCTGGGCCATGGCATCGGTACTTACCCCGCCGAGGCCCCCATGATCGGAACGGACCTCGGTGAGGAGTTCGATGACAACTTTGTCTTTCCACCAGGCATGGTCCTGGTGCTTGAACCCGTCGTGTGGGAGGACGGGACAGGCGGCTACCGCAGTGAGGAAATCATCGTGATCACCGAGGACGGCTACGCACCGATCACCGACTACCCCTACACCCCTTATGGCGACTGAAGTTCTGCCCGACACCCGGGCATTGCGGATAGGACGTCGGGAACGGGCGTTGGCCCAAATGGAGGCGTACGACCTCGACATCCTGGTGCTCGGGCGACAAGCCAATATTCGTTACGTCACTGGTGCGCCGCAACTGTGGATCGCCGGCACACGACCGTTCGGTCCGATGTGTGTGGTGGTGCGCGCCACCGGCGAGATCTACCTCAACAGCACCGACGATGAGGGAGTCCCGGAGGAAATCGGGCATGACCACCTCTACGGACTGGCCTGGAACCCGATGACGCTCATCGACGTGTTGAAGAAGGTTGACGGCGCCGAAGCGGCGCGCAGGGTCGGAACCGACGCGATCACACCGACTTTCGCCGCATTGCTACCCGATGCATTCCCTAATGCCGAACTCGTCGACGCGGAGCCCGCCATGCGCGCGGCGCGGCGCATCAAGACATCCGACGAAATCGCGGCGATGGACCAGGCGCTGCGCATCGCCGAACACGGACTCGCCACGGCTCGAGGGGAATTGCGACTGGGAGTGGCGGAGCGGACACTGGCCGGCGCTCTGCTGGAGGCGATGGCCGCGGGCGGGGTGAGCACGCCGGCCACCCAGGACGCCGCGTGGGTGACGTCGCGGGAACAACCGTGGCGCCGGGCGAACCGTCAGGTGCAACAGGGCGATCTTGTCGCGTTCGCGGCCGGTGCCCTGGCAGATGGTTACGTGGCAGAGGTGGGCCGGACTTGGCCGGCCGCCGCCACCGTTGACGGTGAGACCCGCAAGCTCTTCGAGCGCTCGAATGTGCTGCACGAGAACCTTCTTGCCGCATGTCGCCCCGGTGCCAGCACCCATGAGCTGCTCGCCGCCTACGAAGCCGCCGGCGAACCGATACCGCCGATGCCCATCGCGCACGGGCTGGGCTTGGGCTTCGATCCGCCCGTGGTCTCCCAGACACTCTTGGCCGCGGGCGAAATCGACCAGCTCGACCCCGGGATGGTATTGGCGATTACTGGCTATGTCTGGCAGCAGGGCATCGGCGCGGTATTCCGCCGGGACACGGTGCTTCTCACCGACGACGGGGTGAACGTGCTGACCACCAGCCCGTCCTGGCGGGACCAGGCTTAGGCGAGACGTCCTTCTTCTGTTCAGACAAGGTTGAGGGCGTCGAGAAACTCTGGCTTCAGTTGCTCTTGGCGTGCCATTTCTATCGGTGGGGCTCACTGCGTTGACCGTCAGCCCAACCTGGCTGGAACGCTGAAATCACTTGCACCACTATGGCTTCAGGAGTAACGGCGGCGGCGTTTCTGTCGGTGGGCTCCGCTAGTTTCAGGGTGTGAGTATCGATCGGGAGGCATTGTCGGCGGCTTTCGACGCCATTGACGCTGCCTTCGACGATCTTGTGGCGCGTGACTGCGACGGGCTGGCCACGCGTGAGCAATTAGCGTTATTGGAGCGCTGCGAGGTGGTGCGCCGCAGGCTACCGGCCGTAGAGCACCCGCTGATCAACGGCCTGGCCCGGCAGGCCACGGCCGAAGAGCTCGGTGGCACCCTGTCGCACGCGATCGCCGAATCGGCATTGATCAGCCGTGCCGAAGCCATGCGGCGGATCAAGGAGGCGGGCGATCTGGGGCCTCGTGTCGGGCTCACCGGCGAACCGCTTGCGCCGACATTGGCGGCCACCGCTGCCATGCAGCGCCAGGGCACGCTGGGCGCCGGTCAAGTCGCGGCGATCCGCAAGTTCTATCACGAGCTGCCGGGTTGGGTCGACGCCGCTGCTCGAGCCCAGGCCGAGGCGAAGTTGGCCATAGAAGGCACCCGGTTTCGGCCCGAGCAAATCGCCCAATTGGCCGCCACCCTGGCCGATTGCCTCAATCCCGACGGCAACTACCGCGACGAGGATCGGGCGCGGCGCCGAGGACTGAGCCTGGGCCATCAGGGTTCCGATGGGATGTCGGAGTTGCGCGGCTGGCTGACCCCGGAAGTCCGCGCCACAGTGGAAGCTGTGTGGGCAAAACTGGCTGCCCCGGGGATGTGCAATCCCGACGACGAAAGTCCGTGTGTGGATGGGATTCCCAATGAGCAAGCCATCGAACGAGATTGCCGCAGCGTCGACCAACGACAGCACGACGCATTGAATGCGGCACTACGTGCATTACTCGCTTCGGGCGAGCTCGGCAGGCACAACGGGCTGCCGGCCTCGATCATCGTCACGACCACACTGGCCGAGCTGGAGGCTACCGCCGGACGGGGGCTGACCGGCGGCGGCACCATCCTGCCGATGAGCGATGTGATCCGGTTGGCTCGCCATGCACGTCACTATTTGGCGATCTTCGACAAAGGCAAGCCGTTGGCGCTTTATCACACGAAGAGACTGGCGTCACCGGCGCAGCGAATCGTTCTGTACGCCAAGGATCGTGGGTGTTCGACTCCCGGCTGCACCGTACCTCGGCTACTACTGCGAAGTGCATCATGTCACTGACTGGGCCAAGTGCCACACCACTGATGTCAACGAGCTAACCCTCGCCTGTGGACCCCACCACCGACTCCTGCGCCCCGGCGGCTGGAGAACCCGCAAGAACGCCAAGGGCGACACCGAATGGTTGCCTCCACCCCACCTGGATCGAGGCCGACCGCGCACCAACACCTTTCATCATCCCGAGAAACTGCTTCAAGACCGAGACGACGACGCGCCCTAGCTCGCGGGTGCTTCTTCGGCCAGGGCGGCATCGAGAAGATCGCCGGGACTGTAGCGTTCCCACAGGGTCAGCAGATTCGCCAGCATCTGCAGCGGGGCACGCAGACCCTCGTCGTCTTTGATGCCAGGATCTGTGCGACTAGTCGGGGGAACCGGGAAACGCGCGCGAATCAACGCCGGCACGCCCAGCAGCCAAGCGACCCCCATAGCTGCCGCGTAGAGCACCGTGTGGCGGCGCAATCGGACAGGATCGAGATCCGGGCCGCCGTAACGGCGGAACTCGGTGACGAACATCTGCAGCAGTTCGTCGAGATGCACGCTCCACAAGTCGGTTTCGGCGCCGGACATGGCTCCCCAGATGGCCATTCCCATATTCATCTGACTGACGCATCCCCAGTCCATCAATCCGCAGCGCAAACTACCGTCGGTGTCTCGCCAGAACCAGGCGTTGTCGATGTTGGCGTTCCAATGGCACAGCGCCACATGGTCCGAGTCGTCGACCAGGTGGCGTGTGATCGCGGACTCGTAGTCTGCGAAGCGGGGTACCTCGGCGAGCAGGCGTGCCAGGAATTCCGGCGAGGTGGCCTTGGTGGGTAGCAACCCGGGGCAGGTTTCGGCGAACTCGGCCAGTTGGTTCACCCGCCGCTCCAGCTTGTCCGCCGACAGCGGCGCCCGCTCTCCGACCGTCGCGGCCTGTACGTCCAGTGGAAAGGGTGCCGTCAAGTCTGCCGGAAGCCGCCCGGACCGATGCGTACCGGCAAGCTGGGCCAGCGCCGTGAGCAACGCGCGGTAGTGCTCTACTGGTTCGGGCATTTCGTAGTCGAGGCACTTATGGTACTGCCGTTCGATCCGGTTCTCACCGAATGGGATTCGCTCAGTGATGAGGATTCCGGTGCCGGTCTCGCGGTGATAGTCGGCGAATTGCACGCCTGGCACCGCGATGGGGAATTCCGGCGCGCGAGACAGTGCGGCGAAGCGCACCTCCGGTTCCATCTGCGTCTTCCCGCGGTCCCGTGCCGGGTCGTCGAAGTCGCGGGAGAACTTGACGAACAGGTCGGTCGGCAGATCCGGCGCGGGCCTGTCGTAGCCAACCGACACGACGACCTTGCGTCCCGTGCTCCCGCCGGGGGCCTCACGGAACTCGGCTACGCGGGTGACGGCGTTGTCGCCGGCGAGGACACCCGAAGCCCGAAACGCATCGGTGAGGAACCGGGCGCCCCCGTCGTGCAGCGCGGCAGTGTCGGCTGGAAATGCCGTGCCATACAAGTCGCCGGTGAGCCAACGTGAAACCACTTGATCACCAGGTCTGTTCGGCCGCGCGCACCAGCATGTGGTTGACCGCCACCCGGCGATCGCGAGTCACCATGAACAGCACCGCATCGGCGATGTCCTCGGACCGCAATTTGAGCATTCCGGCGGTCTGCTGCTCAAACGCTTCTCGCGACGATTCGGCCAGGTGGGAGAAGATCTCGGTATCGACGGTTCCGGGGCCCACGACGCCGACACGAACACGCTTACCCAGTACCTCCTGGCGGATGCCCTCACTAAAGGCGTTCACGCCGAATTTCGTCAGTGAATACACCGCAGTGTTGGGTCGGGCGACCCATCCGGCGGTGGAACTGATGGTGACCAGGTCGGCCACTCCGCGTGGCGAATCGGCGGCCGCCGCGATCAAGTGCGAAAGCGCGGCGCGCGTGGCGTACAGGACACCTTGAATATTGACGGCCACCATGGCATCCCAATCTTGTAGTGGGGCATCCACCGCGGGTGCTGACTGCATCAGGCCGGCGTTATTGACCAGGATGTCGAGGCGGCCGAACTCGGCGACGCTGCGCTGCACGGCGGCCGCTACCTGCTCAGCGTCGGTGACATCAGCGGCCACAACCAGCGCTGTGCCGCCCTCGGATTCGATTTCGGATTTCAGTTCGGCCAGCCGGTCGGCTCGGCGCGCGAGCAGGGCTACCGCGGCGCCCTGCTCGGCGAGCGCTTTTGCGGTTGCCGCACCGATACCGCTGCTGGCGCCGGTGACCAGCGCTGCGGTGTCCGCCAGTATCTGCGTCATGTCCCGCCTGTCGTCGGTGATCCGGCCACCTCTGGCGGTGCCCCGGCGCGCAATATCTCGTGTAAAACGTAGTCGGTGTGCTCGCCTAGGTCGGGGGCACCGCGCGAAATCCGCGCCGGAGCACGCATCATTCGCCACGACGGTCCCAGTATCGGGCGTTGGCCTTCGCGATGATCGCTGACGAAGCGATACAGCTCACGATCCCAAAGTCGTTGATCACCAATAACATCCACCGAAGTAGCGCTCTTGCTGGCCGGCACGCCCGCCACTCGTAGACGATGTGCGAGGTCGTCAGGGTGGTGAATTCGGGTGAGGATCGCGAGGTCGGCATCGAGGGATTCGGAGTTGTCGTGTCGCTGGCTCATGCTGGCGTAGCGGGGATCATCGGCCAGTGCCGGGGCGGCGAGTACGTCGCATAGCCGCTGCCATTCGGTGTCATTGGCCACGGCCACGGTGATCCAGGAACCGTCCGAGCAGGGATAGCAGCCATGGGGGCACATGTCCGGGTGGTTGTTGCCGTTGGGCCCAAGGTGCTTCCCGGTGAGGCTTTGTTCGAACAGGCAGTCCCCGATCATCGAGGACAGGGTTTCTACGGCTGAGACATCGACGAATTGCCCCTCGCCGGTTTGCTCCCGATGCAGCAACGCCACCACGGCGGCGTAGGCGGCGGCCGCCCCGACCGTGGAATCCCCATAGCGCATGCTGGCCCCAAGCGGAGGCCCACCCTGGTAGCCGACCAACGATGCCAGCCCGGCCAGCGCGGAAAAGCACGGTGCATAACCGGTTTGATGCCCCAGCGGCCCGTCATTGCCCCACATCTTGATCGACACCGCGATGATGTCGGATTTGATGCGGGCCAGTTGCTCATATCCCAGACCTTGGCGTTCCGTTGCGCCCGGCCGAAGGTTATTGATGACGATGTCGCTGTGTGCGATCAGCTCACGCAGCGACGCCATGCCCTCGGGTGACTTGATATCGAGGTCGACGCTGAGGATCTCCGGGTTGATGCTCAAAAAAAAGGGCGCATGGTTGATGTCGGTGCCGCCGTAGGCCCGCATCTCCTCGGGAAGCGCCGCCGTCTCGACCTTTATCACCTCGGCGCCAAGCAGCGCCAGTAGCTTGCCCGCGTAGGGACCGGCCCACACTTTGGTGAGCTCGACGACCCGCACGCCTTGCAGTGGCCCGCCTCGGCGATCGCGGGGCGGCTTGATTTGCGGCGATTTTGCCACCGGCGCCGGGTGCGGCACATTCAGCCGTTCCAGCACGGCAGCGGTGTGCTGGCCAAGAGTGGGTGCAGGGGAAGTGATTTCGGCGGGCGATGAGCTCAGGGCATACGGGACGGTGGGATAGGAAGCCGCACCAAGCACCGGGTGCCGCACATCGGTAAAGAAGCGGCGGTGGCGGTACTGCGGCGACTCGTGCAGGTCCGCGGCACCGTTGACCGGAACCAACGGCACACCCATCCGTTGGGCTTGTTCTGCGGCTACGTCTTTGGCCAAGCTACGGACCCACTGCGCGAACCCCTGCTGGAATGTGGCGACCTTCTCTGGCGTGACCGAGAATTCCAGCCAGTCGTCGTCGAACTCGTTCAGCCACTCCGGTTCACCCATCAGCGCCTTCACGCCAAGCCAGTGAGCGCGACTGGTCATGTACAGGTAAACGAATCCGTCGGCGCACGCGAAAAACGATGCGGGACCCTGCTGGTCGTAGTCGTCGCGGGTGCCTTCGGCCGGGACCTCACCGGTGACGAATCTGCCCAGAATGCAGTCCGCGCGCGAGACGAGCACAGCGTGCTCAGAGATATCGATGAATTCACCCTGGCCGCTATGCATCCGCCCGAACAACGCCGCCGCGATACATAGCGCCGCGTCCAGGCCCGCCTCGTAGTCGGCGAGGAATCGCCCGGGCCCCTGCAACGGCGGCCGAGTGGAATCGGGATGGCTGGGAGTGTGATATCCCCAGCCGCTGGCGTGGAACACGTCGATGCTCTTCGCGTTTCCGAACTCAGGTGCAGCGTCCTGGCCAAACGGAGTAATCGAGCAGAACACCACATCCGGGTGCCGCTGCGCCCAGCTCGTCGTTCGGTCGTCGATGACCGCATCGGCCGTGGCAATGAGTTCGTGTACGCGTTCGACGCTGGACGGGCCGGTGACATCGAGCTCGACCGAGTGCTTGTTCGTATTGAGATAGGCGAACAACGCACTGCCTTCGAAGTTCGAGACGTCGCGCACAACCGGGGCCATCGCCCGGGTGGGACTTCCCCACCCGGGCGTCTCGACCTTGATGACCTCGGCGCCGAAGTCGGCCAGCAGTTTTCCGCAGTACTCCCCTGCGACCGATCCCGCCAGCTCAACGACCCTGAAACCTTTCAGCGCCGACATGCGAGCTCTGCCAAGACGGTCAGGGCTTCGCGCGTCCCGAGCGGCTCAGGCGCCACTCCGGCGGGAAGTTCATGTCGTTGTCCTTGACCACGTTGTTGAGTCCCTTGTTGAAAGTGCCTTCGGTGAGGTCGACGTCGTTCTCCTGGTCGTTCTGGATCATCGGCAGCATGCCCTCGACCATGCCGACAAGAAGGCTGCCGAAGTACTCGCCCTTGTGCTGCTTGTACAGTTCCAGGAACGTCTTCTGCACCGCCACTGTGTCGGTCGGACGGGACTTCGAACAGGCCATCGCGTACTTCAGGGTCTCCGCTTCCAGGTCTTCGCGGGGCACCACGCTGTTGAGGAAGCCGCAGTCGTACATCTCTTTCGCGCTGAACGGCCGCCCGGTGAACAGCATTTCGGAGAACTTGCGTAGGCCCATGGTCTCGGCCCACCACCACAGCCGCGGTCCCCAGCCGACATATCGGAACGCCGGGTGTCCGAACAGGGCGTCGTCGGAGGAGACCACCAGGTCCGCGTCGCCGGCCTGGTAGAAGTGCCAGCCGTAGCAGTAGCCCTTGGCCTCGACGATGCTGACCTTCCGAAGCTCCTGCAGGGGGCGGTTTCCCGCGCGGGCCTTGGCGTAGAAATCCGTCACGGTGGACAGGTAGCGGTAGGAGCCACCGGGCGGGTATTTCACATCGTCATCGTTGATCCCGAGCTCGTGCAGCAGCGGCATGCCGGGGTTCTCGATCATGCCCCGTTGTTCGGGCAGGTCGCCGCCGCTGCCGAAATCTTCTCCCTCGCCGCGGATTACGACAACTTTGACGTCGTCGTCCACGTTGCACTTGTGGATCAGGTCGGCATAGAGTTGACGCATTCCCAGGCTGGTGGCGTTCTGCGCGTCCGGCCGATCGAAGGTGATGTAAGCGATCCGGTTTTTCTTGTCCTTTTCGAACTTGATGTACTGCGCGGCTTCTTCTTTCATCTTTTCGTAATCAAACTCAGGCATGAATTCTCTCCACTTCGTTGTGCCAAAAATTGAGTTAGTGATTATTTGAGCAAGCTGCCCGCGTCGACGGGAAGCGAAACGCCAGTGACATAACGGGATTCGTCAGAGGCGAGGAACAGGACCGCGTTGCTGATGTCGATGGGGTCCACCCAGGGGATCGGCAATGTGTGCATCATCTGCGAGATCGGGGCGAAGTCGTCCGGCCCGGGACTGGGCAGGTCTGGGCGAAAGAGCCGGTATGTGTTGTCATTCATCAGCATCGTGGTGCTGACCTGAGTGGGCAGCACGGAGTTAACCCGGATCATCTGCGGGCCCAACTCGACGGCAAAGGCACGCATGAGGCCGATCACGCCGTGCTTGGCGGCGATGTAGTGGCCGGTGTTCTGGTAGGCCTTTTGCCCGCCGACCGAGCTGGTCAGCACAATGGAGCCGCCGCGACCGCCCGAAAGGATATGCGGTACACCCGCTTTCACCGTGTGCCACACGCCGCTCAGGTTGATGTCGATCATGTCCTGCCAGACGTTCTCCCGAATCTTGTGTAGCTTGCGGCCATCGGTGCCCACACCCGCGTTCGCGACAATGATGTCGAGCCGGCCGAGTTCCTCGACCCCGTTGTCGACCGCGGCCTTGAGTGCCTCGTAGTCGCGGACATCGACCTGCGCGGTCACGATGCGCCGGTCGAGGTTCTTGACCAGATCGGCGGTCTCGGCGAGATCCTCCGGCGTCGAATGCGGGTAGGCCAGGTTGTCGATCGGTCCGCAAATGTCGATCGCGATGATGTCGGCGCCCTCCTGCGCCAGGCGCACCGCATGGCTGCGGCCCTGCCCACGAGCGGCGCCACTGACGAAGGCGACCTTGCCCTCGACCCGGCCGCTCATCAGGGCACCAACGTCGGGAGGGTTTCCCAGCCCCGCACGGACGACGTCGGGCTGAGCGTGGCGTTGGCCAGATCGGGCTCCCACTCCGGGAAGCGTTTGAGGATTTCCTCCAGGGCGACCCGTCCTTCCAGCCGCGCCAGGGCTGAGCCCAAGCAGAAGTGGGCGCCGACGCTGAACGTGAGGTGCGGCCGGGGGGCGCGATGAATGTTGAATTCGCCCGCGTCGGGACCGAACTGCCGCTCGTCGCGGCAGGCCGCCCCGATCAGCATCATCATGACGCTGCCTTCCGGCACCGTCTGGTCATAGAGACTGACGTCGCGGGTCACATAGCGCGCCATGTGCGGCGCGGGCGGCTCGAAGCGCAGCAACTCCTCGATCGCCTGAGGGATGAGGGAGGGATTTTCGACGAGTTCGCGACGCTGGTCGGGGTGCTCCGCGAGAACCTTGCCCGCCCAACCAATCAGCCGCGTTGTCGTTTCGTTGCCGGCGCCGGCCACCACGTTGAGGTAGACGAGGATCTCCTGGCGAGTGAGTCGGCGGGTGGTGCCGGTCTCGTCGACGAATTCGACGTTGAGTAGCTCGGTCATGATGTCGTCGGACGGATTGTCGGCACGCCAGTCGATGTAGGCCTCGAACTGCTCGCCGACCGACAAGCCATGCTCGGCGGCACTCATCGGCTTGCCGGGCTCGGTGCGTAGTTGGGCGTTTCCGCGATCGCGGATGTATTCCTGATCGGCTTCGGGAATGCCGAGCAGCATGCTGATGACCTTCATCGGCATGATCGCGCCGAGGTCGGTGACGAAGTCGAACCGGCCGGAACCCACCAGAGGGTCCAGCGATTGCGCGCAGAACTCTCGGATCATCGGCTCCAGCGCGGAGATCTTGCGCGGCGTGAACATCCGCGACAGCAGCTTGCGGTGCACGTCGTGGATTGGTGGGTCTTCAAAGATCAGCAGGCCGGGCGGGATCTCGAGGTCGGCCTTGATCAGCTCCATGATCACGCCCCGGGCGGAGCTGTACGTGCCGTGATCGACGATGCCCTTGTTGACGTCGGCGAACCGGCTCAGCGCATAAAAGTCGTATTCGGAGTTGTAGTACAGTGGCGCCTCGTCACGCAGGCGCGCAAACATGGGATACGGGTCTGCGATGAGATCGACATCGTATGGATCGAAACGAACGTGGCTCTCGGTGCTCGCCGTCACGAAATCCCTCCTAGCGCTATGAATTCCGGATGCCGACATCGTCTGCACCGGGGCTGGGACTGGCAGTGCGCCAGCGCCGGATGCGCGTCGGGCAATTTGTACACTCCGCTTAACTGAGTCGCTCTGAGAAGCGCACGGACTCGGGTGATAGCGGGCGCACCGACGGTCCGTGAACGTCGGCTTACTCTATTCTCGTAGAGAACCATATAGCGCATGCTCTGGCAAGCCCCAACGCCCGTCAACCGGAGGCCGCGGCGCGGCGGCGGCGCGCCGGGCGCGGTTCATCGCCGTCGGTCAGCCGTCCCTTGTGCGGACTCCTCAGAACGCCCGCGGCGATGGCCGACAGGATCCCGTCCAATTGCTCCGGAGTGTCCACAACCCGGTCGCCTTGGGCGAATCGCAGCAACAGGCCATTGATGAATGTCAGTGTCACGTTGCTCAGATCCTCGACTACGGCCGAGTCCAATTCGGCGCCGTGCGGCATCAACTGGACAAGGATCTCTTGGTGCAACTTGGTGAATGCCTCGGTCGCTCGCTGCAGAATCGCGGCCAGTGCGGGGTCGCGGGCCGCATTCATGGTGAGTTCGTGTCTGGCCCTCGTTCGGGTCAGCTGCGGCTCGCTGCTGGCTTGAATCACCACCTGCGACAGTAACGATGGGGAAGGGTTAGCTGCCCGACTGTCTCCACTATCCGCGACGGACTGCAGGGTTTCTAGATCCAGTTCGGCCAGTCGCTCGGCGACCGCGCGCAGCAGTGCCGTACGGGTGCGGAAATAGAACGACGTGGTGCCGTCTGGGACGTCGGCTTTGCGATCGACCTTCAGGTGACTCAAGCCCTTGGCCCCGTCGTCGGCCAACAGTTGAATCGCCGCATCGCAGAGGTCGCGGCGGCGCTCCGCAGGGTTAGGCTTCCGTCTTGTCGCAGCGGCGGGAGTGTATCGACCCATCTTGGACCGAGACGTTACTCTATGTTCGTAGTGTCCGTAAAGCGATGGGCCCTCGCGTAATTGTGGAACAGTAGACCTACTTAGCTTGACCGACGTTGATCGAGCGAGAGGACGGCCGTGGCGTTCTATGGGGTGAGTGCTCTCGCCGCCCGGCTAGCCAGCCTCATCCTGTTCGGCGCCATGACCTGTGGCTGCCATGCGGCCCACCACCCGGCCGCACCCGCGCCCCCGGCCGGTACACCGGCGCCAACGATCCAGCAAGCGCCGCCACCGGTGAATATCCGGCCGTTGCCGGTTAGGCCGGTCCAGAAGTCACAGCCGACGACGCCCGACAAGTGCCCTGCCGCAAATCCCCACGCCCCTATCCCGTCGGCGAATGTGCTGATCACCTGTGACCTGGTCCGGACCACCCTGTACACGCTGGGGCCGGAGAGCATGCAGCTCGGCCTGACCCAGGTGGACCCGCCGAAGTTGCTGACATCGGACTTCTACGAAGTGAATCTGAGGATGAACCCGTCATCGGCGACTGCGTGGGCGTCATTCACCGCCGACCACCCGCATGCCCACATCGCCTTCATCCGCGACGATCTGGTCTTGGAAGCACCGATTATCGAAGAGCTGGTCAACTCTGGACAGATCGCGCTTACCACCCAAACCGCCCAGGCCGCCGACCAGTTGGCCCAACTGGCGGGGCGCCCCGTATGAACCAGCTGGCGATCGGTTTCCTCAACGGATTCGGGCTTCCACCACTGGATTTCGTCGATCTCACTGCAGATCTGGGCTGCCGCTACATGTCCATCGTTGTGCAGGGAGCGGCACTGGTCCCGCTCGGCTACCCGCCCTATTCTCTGAAGGACGACGCCGCGCTCAGACGAGAGCTGCTCGCCGCTATGAAACACCGCGGTGTGGCAATCTCGCTCGGTGACGGATTCCTGGTGCTGCCGGGTACCGAGATCGGTGACTTCCGTGCGGATCTCGACGTCTTGGCCGAGCTCGGTGTGCCACGGATCAATGTGGTCAGCCTCGACCCCGACCTCAACCGCACCTTCGACCAATTCGCAGCGCTGGCGGAACTGGCCGCACAATGCGACATCGAGACCGATGTCGAACTGGTGCCAGGGCTGACGGTGAGCGACCTGCCAACCGCGCTCGCCGCTCGCGACCACGTCGGACGTCCCGACTTCCGGTTGCTGATCGACACCATGCACCTGGTGCGGTCCGGATCCAGCGCCGCCGACCTGGCCGCCGTCGACCCCGAGCACATCGGCTACGCCCAACTCAACGACACGACGCGGCAACCGCGCCTGGATAACTACATGGAGGAAGCCATGTTTGAGCGCATGGTTCCCGGCGCGGGCGAACTGCCACTGCGCGACCTGCTGTCCGCGCTTCCGCCGGACATTGTGCTCGAGGTCGAAGTGCCGAGGCGGTCATTGGCGCTGGCGGGCGTGAATGCGATCGATCGGACGCGGCCTTGTGTCGATGCGGCTCGTCGCTTGTTAAGAGAACGTGGGCAATGACTTTCAGCTTGGTTGACGAAGCGGAAGGCCGGCCTTCCGATAGATCGCATCGATGACGGTCATGTTTTCGATTGCGTCTTGCGGGGTTGTCGGGAACGGCGTACCGCGCAGCACCGCGGCGGCGAAAGCGTCGAGCTGATACGCGTACGAGGCACGGCGCCCAAAGCGCTCCACGCGGTTGTCGTTGGCCGTTCGGACCGAGAGTCGATGAAAAAGCTGGGGCACCGCGGGATTGAGCACACTCAGCTCGCCCTGGTCCCCGACCACCTTGGCACTGATATCCAACAGCCGCCGCGACCACATCGAGCAGCGGATCCGCCCGGTGTGTCCGCCGGCAAACCGCAATTCGGCCGTCATGGCCCGGTCGATCTCGGGACCGTGCAATTTCGCCTGTGCCGAAACGACTTCCGGAGTTGAGCCACCGAAAATGCGGACCATGTGCACCGTATAGCACCCGGCGTCCATCGTTGCGCCGCCGGCAAGCGAATAGTTGTACCGGATGTCGGAGAACATCGGCAGTGGGAAGCACAAAGTGGCCTCCACCCGCTGCAACGTACCCAGCTCCCCCGACGCGATGATCTCCTCGATCCGCAAAGCCAGTGGGTGGTAGCGGTAGTGGAAGGCCTCCATCACCACCCGGTCCGACGTCGCGGCCAGTTCGGCGATCTCGCGAGCTTCGGCGGCGTTAGCGGTGAAAGGCTTTTCGCACAGCACGTGCTTGCCGGCCTCGATTGCCGCTCGGGTCCATTTGCCGTGCAAGCCGTTTGGCAGTGGGTTGTAGATCGCATCGACGTCCGGATCGGCGATCAGCTTGGCGTAATCGTCGTGCACCCGGGCGATGTTGTGTTTGGCGGCGAACGCCTGTGCGCGCGACGCATCGCGTGCGGCTACCGCCGCCACGACCACGTCCGGGTTGTCTTTGGCCGGGTCGATGAGCGCCCGCGGGGCGATGCGTGCCGCACCCAGAATGCCGATTCGCACGTGTTCAGACACGGACCCGACGCTAGCAGCCAACGAGCGTGGGGCCTACGGACGAATTTACCGTCTAATTGCCGGGCCCGCGGCGGGCGAATGCCGGGGCCCGCTCCGGCCGGACTCCCACGCCGATGAAATAGGCGGGCAGGAACGACAACCACGGCAACCGCTCCATCACGCCGAGGAAGGCCGCCGGCGGCGTCGGGTCCTCGCCGCGCAGCAGCCGGCCGAGCAGTATCCGCTGCAGCAGCCGTTGCACGCCCTGAGTCACCGCGGTGGGAAACAACCGACGGCGGCGCACGGCCGCCAGATCGCGATCGGTGACCCTGTGCCGCCGCAATGGCTCGGCCAAAATCGTTGCGGCAGCGACGGCATCTTGGACCGCCATGTTGATGCCGACACCGCCCAGTGGTGACATCGCGTGCGCCGCGTCACCGATGCACAGCAGCCCGTCGACGTGCCAGCGCCGCACTCGATCGACCCGCACGTCGAGGTGCTTGATGTCGTCCATCGATTTCAGGCTGGCGACCGAATCGGTCGCGGGCAGTAAAGCGCTGATGTCGCGGCGGAACTCCTCGATGCCGCGCGCCCGCAACTGGGCGTCGGTTCCTTTGGCACCGATGTACGCGATCTGGTCATAGCCTTCGCGCGGGATCACACCGAGGGCCTTACCCGGAGCGGTGCGCGGCAAGAAGGAGAATTCCGCCGCGCCCTCGCGCGGCAGGCGGAACCACCAAACGTCGAAGTTGACCGGGTACTCGCGTGTCTCCAGACCAGCAGCACGACGTGCCACCGACCACCGGCCGTCGCACGCCACCGTCAGCTCGGCCCGCAGTTCACCCGGCCCATCGGGTCCCTGGTAGCGCACTCCGGTCACTTTGCCGCCGTCGCGCAGCAGTCCGGTCGCCTCCGTCTTCATCCGCAACGTGAAGCTCGACTCCGTTTGGGCGGCCTCGGCGAGCAGATTCAGCAGGTCCCACTGCGGCACCATCGCGACATACGGATGTGGTTGGCAGAGTCGCCCGAAGTCGACGTAGGTCACCGAGCGGCCGTCCGCCTCGAATTTCGCGGTTTGCACCTTGCTGTGTGGCATCGCCGCGAAGCGCTCCCACAAGCCGAGCTCGTCAAGAAGCCGCAGAGTTGTCGGATGCACCGTGTCACCGCGAAAGTCGCGCAGGAAGTCACCGTGCTTTTCCAGTAGGGTGACATCCACACCCGCCCGCGCGAGGAGCAGCCCGAGGACCATGCCAGCCGGGCCGCCGCCGATGATCGCGCAAGTGGTTGTTTCAGCCATTAGTCGTCGGGAACAGTTTCCAGGTCTATGTCGAAAACTGAAAGCGGATCGAGGATCACGCCGGTCTCTTGCACGTAGCGGTCCCATAGCGCGAGCAGCTCGGCCAGTTTGTCGGGCCGCGCGGCGGCCAGATCCTCGATCTCGCCGGGGTCCGCGGACAAGTCGTAGAGCTGCCAGGCACCCGTCCCGTATGGCTCAGGCAGGTGCAGCGCCTTCCAGTCGCCCTGGCGGATGGCGCGGCGGCCGAACAGCTCCCAGCCGGTGCCGGTATCGGCGTCGTGCACCGCGTCGGTGTCGCCCGACAGGTATCCCACCAGCGAGCGGCCCCGCATGGGTTCCACCTCACGGCCCTGGTACGAGGTGCCGGGATGGGCGACGCCGGCGAGTTCCAGCACGGTCGGCGCAATGTCCATGACGGTCGCGAACGCCGTGCCGATCTCACCCTGCCGCGCGAAGCCCGGCCACGTGACGAAGCCGACCACCCGGATGCCGCCCTCGGTGGTGAACGCCTTGTGCAGGCGTGACGGCGCGGTGGCGGCCTGCGCCCAGCGGGGGCCGTACCAGATGAACGAGGTGCCGTTGCCGAGGTTGTCGAGACTGTTGTCGCAGTGCTCCTCGACCAGCGCGACGATCCGGGGGCCGAGCAGCGGCATCGCCTCGACGATCGCGCCCTCCGCGCCGTTGTCGGACATGAAGATCACGACCGTGTTGTCGAGCTCGCCGGTGTCAGCCAGATAGTCGATCACCCGGCCGATGTTCCAGTCCATCCGATCCACCATGCCGGCGTAAACCTCCATGGTGCGCGCCGAGATCGCACGCTCATCGGCAGTCATGTCGGCCCATTCCGGTGCGCTGTCGGCCACAACGGGATGCGGCACGACGTCGGGCGGGCACAGCCCGAGCCGCTTGAGCGCGGCCAGGCGCTCCTCGCGCAACGCGTCCGGACCGGCGTCGTAGCGACCGTGATAGCCGGCGGTGGATTCGCTGGGGGCCTGCAGGGGCCAGTGCGGCGCTTGGAACGGGAGATAGGCGAAGAACGGTCGATCGTCATCCTCAGGGCGCTCGCTGAAGTAACGCAGCAGGGTGTCGGTGTAGTAGTCCGACGAGTAGAAGTCTTCGTCGACGGTGACGAACTGGTTGTCCTCCGTGTAAAGCGTTTGCACCGGGGAGAAACCGCCGCCCGGACCGCCGTAGTGGTTGGCGCCGGCCGGCAGGAGCGCGAACGAACGCTCGAATCCACGGGCCCACGGCGACCTGTCGATGGTGTTACCGAGATGCCATTTACCGGACATCAGCGTCAGGTAGCCGGCGTCGCGCAGCAGCTCGGACAGCGCGACCACCCGATCGTTCAGATAGCCCTCATAGCCTGGCGCTCCCTGGAACGCTCCCGGGCCCGCGGCCTCCAGCATGGTGCCGATGCCGGCGATGTGGTGATCGGTTCCGGTCAGCAGCATCGACCTCGTCGGTGAGCAGGCCGGTGCCGAATGAAAGTCGGTCAACCGGACCCCCGCGTAGGCGAGCCGGTCCAGATTGGGTGTTTTGATCTCGCCGCCGAAGGCACCGATGTCGGAAAAGCCGAGATCGTCCGCGACGATCACCAAGAAGTTGGGCCGCTTCACGCTGAAGCATCCTGTCAGGTCTGCGGGCCGAATGGAATGTCAGATCCGGGCTCGCGCCGATATTGTCGTGACTGGCGTTCCGGGCTCGTTCGGCGCCACACCGCACCCGGGCAGCGACGAAGGGGCACGGAAATGTTGACGCAGTTCGGGATGTCCATTCCCCTGATCGCTGCCCCGATGTCGGGTGGTCCGACCACGCCGGCGATGGTGTCGGCTGCGACTCAGGCCGGCGGCCTGGGGCTGCTCGCGGCGGGCTACAAATCCGTGCAGGCGATCGAAGCCGAGATCAAGAGTGTTCGTTCGGAAGGAATCCCGTTCGGCGTCAACGTTTTTGCCCCCAATCCGTTGCCTGTCGACCCCGACAGCTATCGGGCTTATGCCGCGATCATGCAGCGGGAGGCGGATCAGTTCGGTCTTTCCTTGCCGCCGGAACCCATCGAGGACACCGACAAGTTCGACGAGAAAATCGCGCTGCTGCTCGACGACCCGGCCCCGATGGTGTCGTTCACTTTCGGCATTCCACCAAGCAGCGTGATCGCCGCGCTGCAGCAAGCCAACAGCGTGGTCGTCCAAACGGTGACGACCGTTGACGAGGCGGCCCAAGCGCGCGATGCCGGAGTCGACATGCTCGCGGTGCAGGCCGCGGTGGCCGGCGGCCATTCCGGCACGCTTTCGCCGCGCCGGCCATTGACACCGGTCCCCCTCGTCGACCTCGTCGAGCAGATCGTCGCCACGGTGGGGCTGCCGGTGCTCGCCGCGGGCGGGCTCGCCACCCCCAGCGCGGTAGCGGACGTGATCCGCGCGGGCGCGGCGGCAGCGGTCGTCGGCACGGTGCTACTGCGGGCCGACGAAAGCGGCGCCTCAGCCACCCACCAGGCAGCGCTGACCGATCCGGCTCGCACCGAAACGGTGCTGACCCACGCCTTTACCGGACGCCCAGCCCGAGGCCTGCGCAACGCATTCATCGACGCACACGAAGCGGAGGCGCCGCTGGGCTATCCGGCACTGCACTACCTCACCAGCCCGCTGCGCAAAGCCGCGGCCGCGGCGGGCAAACCCGATTACGTCCATCTATGGGCAGGCACCGGGTACCGGAACGCCACCGCCGAACCGACATCAGACATCTTGCGGCGGCTGGCCGCCGAGCTTTGAGCTGTCAGTTGCTGAGGTAGAGGTACCAGAGTCCGTCTTGGTGCTGGACGCAGGAGAAGTGAGTCCAGGTTCCCGGGTGGTCGACCTCGACGTGTGGCCCGTCCGCCAAGCACCCCGCCTCGGTCACGTAGTTGCCCTCGACCAGAATCTCGTCGGCGTTGCTGACGCCTACGCCGGTCGTCATCAGCCCGCCAAACGCCAGCAGACCCGCAGCCATAAGCCTCTTCATGCGGTCCCCTTCAATTCGTGTCCGCCCCTGGGGCCGACATCAGAGCGTGCTTTTGGCTCGACCGTATCGAGTGACCTGCGGTCATGCAGCCCAACCGGCAAGATTTGCCTGCTCATAGAACCTGGGCACCGGCGCCGCCACGCTGGGTCAACTCTTAGTACTCAAACCGATTCAGCACGTCGTAATTGCCTAAGGGCGTCGCGACCAGGAGGCGGTAGATCCACCGCACCCACTTCTTCTCGATCTTGGCGTAGCCGGCCACTGCGGACGTTCGCTCGAGCAATCGAAGCCGCGGATTCCACTTTTCGAGCCTTCGGGTATCACCGATGCCCCAGTTGACGATGCCCTTGGTTGCGACCTTTGACAGCCACGGAGCGGCGGGATACAGGGTGTCGAAAAGCATTTCGCCGGAATCGAATCGGTCGGTCAGGCGCGCCAACAGCTGGCGGACTTCACTCTCGGTCAGGTACATCAGCAGGCCCTCGGCGACGACAAGGGTCGGGTACCCGGTCGGAATCTGCGCCAGCCACTGCGGATCGGTCACCGAGGAGCCGATCATCCGGTAGCGCTCGGTGTCGTCGTACAGCCGCCGGCGCAACTCGATCACAGACGGTTGATCGATGTCGAACCAGCGCACCGATGCCGGCACCCCAAGCCGGAACGCCCGGCCGTCGAGGCCGCAGCCAAGATGCAAAACCACCGCTTCGGCATGTCGCCCGAGGAAATCAACGCACCAGTCGTCGAGTTGTTTGGCGCGCAGTACCACCAAGTACTGGTTCGCGGCCGGCAGCGAGTTTCGATGGATCCGGTTGAAGTCGTATGCAATGCGGTCTACCGCCGCCGCGGCCGCGTGGTCACCCAGAATCGGATGCCGAGAACGGCTTTCACAAGCCCGCAAGTACAACGTCACCAGATTCGTCCACTCCACCGAGCCCCACCGGACCGAACTGAAATCAACCTTGGGAGTCGTCATCATCTCCTCCTTGGTGCGCGCGTAGCGTACTGCAGCTCGAGGAGCTGGCGGCTGAGGTCTCAACTCGCGGCCATCCGATGCGGGCTGTGCTCCGAAGAACTATCGAGCGACGGTTGTGGCGGCCCTCACCGCCAGATCGAAAAGGAGCGCTGTCAGGATGAGAAGAGCATCGTTCAAGATGGTTGCCGCCGGCGATGGCGCACCACCATCCCCAACCGGGTACTGGTACTACCTGGTGGCCCACGCGATCGGGACGGTACTGCTGCTCATCACCCTTGTAGCCGCCGTGTGGCAATTCATGGACTGGGTAGTGGCTCCATCGGAGTGTTTGGCAAGCAGTGCGCAGCCGTCGAGGTCG
>Ga0182030_10005893_pt1 | contig 25939 bp, 24 predicted proteins | sample 812S3MmetaG_FD_121299 | JGI IMG/M metagenome (GOLD analysis project Ga0182030, IMG submission 121299) | Permafrost microbial communities from Stordalen Mire, Sweden - 812S3M metaG (Illumina Assembly) | ecosystem: Environmental > Terrestrial > Soil > Wetlands > Permafrost | place: Sweden...
TACGGTTCGTTGCCATTAGGTCCCATGCAGCGACTCTACAGATTCGCTTTGAGAAAATGCCGTAATGCGTGGCTCAACTGAACGTAAGCTTCGGCTGTCAGAGGGAAAAGTGATTGCAGACGAACTTCATGTCTTCATCAGAATGCGATGTAAATGGCGAGTGGCCCGCGCACCGCTGCGCGGGCCGCATTTCGAGCTCTCTAACCTAGACTGACGGGGACGAACAGACGATTCTCGCCGCGCTGAATGAGCAGCGCGACTTGTTTGTCGTGCTGCCCGATCATCTTGCGCAGCTGCGCCACCGACTCCACGGCAGTTCCATCCACCGACAGCACGACGTCACCGGGTTGAATGCCGGCTTCAGCAGCATGACCCTGCGACTGTTCAACCATTAGACCCCCGGGCACACCGGCCTGCCGGCGCTCGGTCGGGCTCAAGGGACGCAGCGCCAGTCCCAGTCGCGCCTGTCCTGCCGCTGCATTGTCGGCGGCGTCCGCGACCGTCACCGCTGCTGCGGAGCCGATGGTAGCGGTCACGGTTGAGGTCTTGCCTTCGCGCCATATTTCCAGGGACGCCTTGTCGCCCGGCATGGCTTGGCCTACGTGCGCGGACAGTTGCCCTGCATCGACGATGGCCTCGCCGTTGTACTTGAGGATCACGTCGCCAACCTTGATACCTGCGTGCGCGGCGGCGCTATCCGGTTCCACCTTCGCTACCAATGCGCCGTTGGGCCCGGGCAGCTTGAAGGAGTCCGCCAGAGATTGATCGAGGGTTTGAATTTCGATACCGAGGCGCGCATGGGAGACCTTGCCGGTCTTCACGATCTGGTCTTTGACCTGGACCGCGAGGTTAATGGGGATGGCGAACGAGACACCCTGATAGCCACCGGAATTGGTGTAGATCTGCGCGTTGATGCCGACCACATTACCTTCCGAGTCGAACAGCGGGCCGCCGGAATTGCCCGGATTCACGGCCGCGTCGGTCTGAATGAAGGGGACGTAGCCATCGCCGGGGAGGGAGCGGCCTTTGGCGCTGACGATGCCGGCGGTCGCGGTTTCTTCCAAGCCGAACGGCTCACCGATCGCCAGCACGTAGTCGCCTACACCTAGCTTATCGGAATTCCCGACGCGCACGCTCGGCAGATCGTGAGCGTCAATCTTCAGCACTGCAATGTCGCTGCTGCGGTCGGCCCCCAATACTTTGGCCTTGAACTCGCGATGATCGGACAATTTGACGGTCACCTCCTTGGCACCGTCTACGACGTGGGCGTTGGTCAAGATGATGCCATCGGCGGAAATCAGAAAACCCGAGCCCTGTGCATGCATGGGTCCATGGGCACGTGGACCGGGGTTGGGCATACCACGAAAGAACTGCGACAGGGGATTGTCATCGTCGTTCGGGTTGCCGAAATTGAAGCCTTCCGGCGCGGCTGTCTTCATTTCCCCTGCCGTCGTGATGCCGACCACGGCCGCCTGATTGCGCGCAACGATGGCGCGGTAGTTCGGCGCGCTCATGAGCGGGATCGGACCTTCTGTTTGAACGGGAGTTACCGCGGCGGCGGCGACCGGCGTACCGGAGGCCGGCACGGCGGACGAATCCTTGAGATTGAGTAGAGACGGAGCAGTGAGGCCGCTAGCGGTGCCCAAGGCGAGCAGCCCCAGAGCCGACCAGGCGATTGTCTTGACGCGAACTTCCATCATGATCTCCTGTGCAACATTGGCTGGCATCAGCCATTTGCAGGACAGGGTGCCAGCGTTGCCTTAAGGCAATCTTAAGAGGGTCTCGGGAAGCGCACGGCGACGAGCAGTCCGCTTAAGCGGGATCCCGCGGTGCCTGAATCGAGGCTTACCGAGGCGCCATGGCGCTGTGCAATGGCCTTGACGATCGCCAGACCTAAGCCCGTGCCGCTTGCTTGCGAAGTGTTGAGACGATAGAACCGGTCGAAGACGCGCTCGCGGTCGGCAAGTTGGATGCCACCACCCGAATCGGCGACCTCGAGCAACACGCAGCCATCGGATGCTTCGCGGCAGCTCACCTGCACGGCGCCGTCAGCCGGCGTATAGCGCACCGCATTATCGACCAGATTGCGAACCAAAGTGCGCAGCGCCTCATGATCGCCCCGCACGCGCAACCCGGGAGCTGCCTGCAGGCTCATCTCGACATGGCGCGCGAGCGCCAGTGCGTGGCAGTCGGCGATAGCTTGCCCCGCGATAGGCTCGAGTTCCAGCAACTGTAGATCCAGGCCCGGCTGCTGCGGGTCGACGCGCGCCAGGGTCAATAACTGCTCCACCAAATGAATGGCGCGTTCCACCGCTGCGCCCAGCATCTCTCGGGCTTCTACGCGAGCTTGCGCATCGGGAGCCCGGTCGAGCAATTGCAGCTGCAGGCGCAGCGAGGTAAGCGGCGAACGCAGCTCATGCGCGGCGTCCGCGACGAAGTCCCGTTGCGCCGCGAACGCCTCGTTGAGTCGCGAGAGCAGGCGATTGAGCTCGCCAACCAGCGGTTCGATCTCGAGCGGCAATCGCGTCGTGGGCAATGGCGTCAGGCTGCCGGCGTCACGCCGCTGCACTTCAGCCGTCACGAAACGTAGCGGTCGTAAGCCGGTTTGCACTATCCAGGTTACGCATACGATCATGATCGGCAGCAGAAACACCAGCGGCACCACCACGCGCAGCGCCGCGGCGCGCGCCAACTCCTGGCGCACTCGGGACGGCTGGGCGATCTGAATGACACCGTCGGCTGTCTGCAGGCCATAGGCGCGCCAGGCCTCTCCCTGAAGGGACAGGTCGGCGTAGCCCAGAATGGTTTGATTGATCAATGGCAGACCCGGTCGCGACAAATACACGCGCGCGCCGAATGGATCCCAGATCTGAATGACGAAATCCGAGTCCCCCTGGTCGGGGGGAACCTCGACACGCGGGGCCAGGGTGATTTGCCCGCGCAAGGATAGCGCCATTTGGCGCAACTGATAATCGAACAGGGTCGAGGTTTCGCTGAGCACGCGCCGGTAGGTAACAGCGGCAGCGAGCAGCGATATCAGCGCTACCAGCAGCATGAGTGCAAGCAGCAGTCGCGCGCGGATGGATTTCACGGCTTCGGCACGAAGTAGCCGACGCCGCGCAGCGTACGAATCGAATTGCTGCCCAGCTTGCGGCGCAATCCATGGACGTACACTTCCACGGCGTTGCTGCCGATCGCCTCGCTCCAACCATACAGGCGGTCCTCCAACTGCGTGCGCGATAGCACGGCGCCCGGGCGCTGCAGCAGGGCTTCGAGGACCGCGAACTCGTGGGCCGACAACGCGACAGGCTCGCCCTTGAGGTGCACGCTGCGCGTGGTGGGGTCGAGGCGCAAATCACCATGCCGAATCGCTGGATCGCCGCGACCGGCGCTGCGGCGCAGGACCGAGCGCATGCGTGCAGTTACTTCATCCAAGTCGAAAGGCTTGACGATATAGTCGTCGGCGCCGGCATTCAGTCCCGCGATACGACTCTGAACCTCATCGCGCGCAGTCAGAATAATCACGGGTGTGGCATCCCCGCGCGCGCGCAGTTCGCGCAGTACCGTGAGGCCGTCGCGCTTGGGCAATCCGAGATCCAACAGCACCAAGTCAAAGACGGAAGTTTGTAGCGCGATGCTGGCAGCGTTGCCATCCGGCATCCAATCCACCGCAAAGCCGGCTTGGCGCAGCGCCGTTTCCAGGCCGCGCGCGATCATGGGGTCATCCTCAACCAATAGCGTGCGCATGGGGCATTTTTCCGGCTTTCCTACATGCGCTTACCAAAGAGGATGACAGACCGATTTTCGTAGATTGCGTTATAACCGATTGCCATTTGATAAACGCCAGCCATTGACATGCAAGAATAATCGACATGTTGAAAACGTCATCCGCTCGATCCTGCTTATTCCTGTTGGTTCGCAGCCACTCGCAGATGCAATGTTACTTGAATCTACAGATCACCCAGCGCGCCGCTAACGAGAGCGGTTTCAGGCAGCTAGGCGCCCGAGAGCCCGGCAAGGTGTTGGAGATACAGCCTCTGCGTTCCAGCCTTCAGCGTTCATTGCGTGAATAGTTGTGCCATGGACGTAGCGCAAGTACTCAAAGATTCCGCTAACGCAATACAAGCGGCTAGGATGGTAACGCAGACGACCTCCGATGTCGTCCGCCAGATTCCCTATGCCTCGATGGCTGCCGCGCTGCTGTTGGGTGCGTTCGCCGGCATCGCTCTGGGACGCCGCCGGCATCGCGTCTAAGCCAGCCTCGGCGGCGCAATCCATGACCGCTGGCCGCGCTTGGCCATTGCGCCGGATTGGCGGCCTCGTGCACGACTCAGTGGCGGCGTGGCTCGATCACAATGCGTCGAGTCTTGGCGCTGCGCTCGCCTATTACACATTGTTTTCCATTGCCCCCATCCTCGTAATTGCGGTTGCCATCGCGGGTTCGGTGTTCGGATCGGAGGCTGCCGAAGCTCGAGTCTTGAGTCAGATGCAGGGGCTGCTTGGGGACGCGGGGGCGGCCGCGATTCGGGGTTTGCTGGCCAGCGCGCAACATAGCCACACCAAGGGAATCGCCGCTGCGGTGAGCGTGATCACCTTGCTGGTGGGCGCTACCAGTGTGTTCGGCGAACTGCAAAAAACGCTCGACCAGATATGGGGCGCACCCGCTCGCGATAAAACGGTGGCTTGGTGGCGCGTGCTGCGGTCTCGATTGCTGTCGGTAGGGCTGATACTCGGCGTCGGGTTTTTGTTGATGGTTTCATTGCTGGCCAGCGCGGCGCTCGCTGGTCTCGGCGACTGGTTGCGTGTTTACATGATGCACTGGAACGTGGTCTTGCCGGCGCTCGATCTGCTGTTGAGCATGGCGCTCGCGACCTTTCTGTTCGCCATGATCTACAAATATGTGCCGCGTGAATCGATTGCCTGGGGCGACGTTTGGATCGGCGGCTTCGTCACGGCGGCGCTGTTCAGCGTCGGCAAAGCCTTGATCGGCTTATACTTGGGAAGAAGCTCCTTGAGCACCGCGTATGGGGCGGCAGGCTCCGTGATGGTGCTGCTCTTATGGATCTACTATTCGGCGCAAATATTTCTGCTCGGAGCGGAATTCACGCACGTGTTTGCCTACGCAGGTGGCTCGCGCCGAGGCCAGCTTCCCCCATCCTGAGCGAGGTATCAATTTGATCATTTGAACCCGGGCCTTGATATCTTATGCGGCTGGCGGAAGTAGTGCAAAGATGGGCGGCGATCCTATGACGAACGACGACTTGAAAGAAGCTCGCAAGAAAGCGGCACTCGATTACCACGAGTTTCCAACTCCCGGCAAATTGGCCGTCACTGCGACCAAACAGCTCTCCAATCAAACCGATCTAGCGCTGGCCTACTCTCCAGGGGTGGCCGCGGCCTGTGAGGCCATCGTCGCGGACCCTCTCAACGCCTTTCGATTCACCGCCCGCGGCAATTTGGTCGGGGTGATCAGCAACGGCACCGCGGTACTCGGCCTGGGCGCGATCGGTCCACTGGCGGCGAAGCCCGTCATGGAGGGCAAGGCGGTGCTGTTCAAGAAATTTGCGGGCATCGACGTATTCGACATCGAGATAGAGCAACGCGACCCACAGAAGCTCATCGAAGTGATTGCGGCGCTCGAGCCCACCTTCGGGGCGATCAATCTGGAGGACATCAAGGCGCCGGAGTGTTTCATTGTCGAGCGGGAGCTGCGGCGGCGCATGAAGATTCCGGTGTTCCATGACGACCAGCACGGTACGGCCATCATTGTCGGCGCCGCCTGCAGCAATGGCCTGCAAGTCGTCGGCAAGGAGATTGGCAAGGTAAAGTTGGTCGTGAGCGGCGCGGGCGCCGCGGCGCTGGCATGTGTCGAGCTGTTGTTGGACCTTGGTCTGACGCGCGAAAACGTCTGGCTCGCGGATCTGGCGGGCGTGGTCTATCAAGGTCGGAAGGAGTTGATGGACCCCGAGAAGATACGCTTCGCGCAGCCTACCGAAGCGCGAACGCTGCGCGAGGTGATTGGCGGCGCGGATGTGTTTCTTGGATTGAGCGCCGGGGGTGTCCTGACTCAGGACATGGTAAAGAGCATGGCACCGCGGCCGCTGATCCTGGCCCTCGCCAATCCCACGCCGGAAATTCTGCCGGAGGAGATTAGAGCGGTGCGTGATGATGCCGTAATTGCCACCGGCCGCAGTGATTATCCCAACCAAGTCAACAATGTACTGTGTTTCCCATTCATTTTTCGCGGTGCTCTGGATGTGGGTGCAACCACGATCACGCGGCAGATGGAAATCGCGGCGGTGCGCGCGATTGCAGACCTGGCGCGTCAGGAGCAAAGCGACATCGTTGCCGCCGCCTACGGCGGCATCGAGGATCTGGCGTTCGGCCCAGAATATTTGATACCCAAACCCTTCGATCCGCGTTTGATCGTCAAGATCGCCCCGGCGGTCGCCAAAGCCGCGATGGACTCTGGGGTGGCGACCCGCGCGATAGACGACTTGGATGCGTACGCGCAGCGCCTGCAGCAATTCGTCTATCACAGCGGTACTTTGATGCAGCCGATCTTTGCGGCCGCCCGCAAGCTCCCGCCGAGCAAGAGCCGCATCGTGTATGCCGAGGGGGAGCGCGAGTGCGTGCTGCGCGCGGTGCAAGTGGCGGTCGATGAAAGGCTGGCTGTGCCTATCCTGGTGGGCCGGCCGGCGGTCATAGAGCGCGCCATCAAGCGGCACGGCTTGCGCATTCGCATCGGCGAACATATCACCGTGGTCAACCCGGAGTTCGACGAGCGTTACCGCGAGTATTGGCGCTCGTACCACGCGCTTACGGAGCGAGACGGCGTCACCATGCAGTACGCCAAGCTCGAGATGCGCCGCCGCACGACGTTGATCGCAGCGATGCTGTTGAAAAAGGGCGAGGCAGACGGCTTGATCTGCGGCACCATCAGCAACACCGCCCGGCATCTACATTACATCGACCAAGTGTTGGGGCGCCGCTCCGGTGTCAACGTCTACGGGACCATGACAGGGTTGATATTACCCGGACGCCAAGTCTTCATAGTCGACACCCATGTGAATCTGGACCCGACACCCGAGCAGTTGGCTGAGATCGTGGGATTGGCGGCCGATCAATTATGCGCCTTCGGCCTGGTGCCCAAGATCGCACTGCTGTCGCATTCCAACTTCGGTTCGAGCACGGCGCCTTCGGCGCTGAAAATGCGCGCCACTCTGGCGCTGCTGCGCGCAGCGCGGCCTGGTCTCGAGGTCGACGGTGAAATGCATGGGGACTGCGCGTTGGACGAAGCGGCCCGCAAGGCCATTCTCCCGGACAGCACATTGCACGGCAGTGCGAATCTGTTAGTCTGCCCCAACCTCGATAGCAGCAGCATTGCCTACAATCTGTTGAAGTCGGCGGCGGGTAACAACGTAGCGATCGGTCCAATTTTGCTCGGCTGCGCAGCACCGGCGCACATCTTGACGCCGGCGGCCACGGTGCGGCGCATCGTCAATATGACGGCCGTGACCGTGGTGGAGGCCAATCAGGCAGCCGGCGCTTGACCAACCTGTGGACGAAGGGTCCGGTGAACTATTCGCCCGGCTGACGGGTCGTAAAAGAAGCAAGGAGGTCGCACGCGTATGCTCATTCGAACAGGACTTCTTGGACTGGGTGCCGCCTTTGGCCTGGCAGCCATGGCGTTCGCGGCGCAGGCTCCCGTGCCGGCGGATATCGTTCCGGGCACGTGGCAACACCACAAGATCACCATCAATTACTTCGGCATAACGTCCCTGTATTCCTGCTACGGTCTCGAAGACCAGGTGCGCAGCATTCTGTTGCACTTGGGCGCGCGTAAGGATGCCAAGGTTTCCGCCACGGGATGCCCCCGCGGTCCTGAGGTGCCGAGCCAGCACGCCTGGATACAAACGGACTTCTATACGCTGGAACCTGCCGACGCGGCTGCCTCTGCGGATACGGTGCAAGCGTATTGGGCCCCGCGAGAGCTGACGCCGCAACGCCCTTATTTCTTAGGCGAGGGAGATTGCGAACTCGTGGAACAGATGAAGGATTTGATCTCCAAGAGCTTTGCGTTGCGCGACGTTCAGTACCGCACCGATTGCGTGCCGCATGATCTCATCCTCGACGGCTTTGCCATCAAGGGGCAGGCGCTGGTTCCCGTGCCGATCCCGGGCAGGCCTGTCAAAGGCTAGGCGCCCCCGGCTAAGGCGCCCCCGGCTAAGGCGCCCCCGGCTAATCGGCACCTTTCTCATAAGATCGGCTTTTCCACTGCGCACCCGACCCGCGCCAGTAGTCGAGCGCCGAGCCAGCTGTCGCTGCCATGTAAAAGGCCGCAATCAGCGGCAGCGCGAGTGCCCATAGCGGATTGCGGCGGTAGCGCCTCAGGGTGGGTTGATAGCTCAGCGCCGCCAGAATGCAGCCGCCGCCGCCGAAGGCACGGGAGATATCGCGACCGAAGGCCAATTCCCACGCCGGCACCCACCACACCAACGTGAGCCCGATCAGCGTCAAACCCAAAAGCACCTTCGAAAAGCGCAACTGCGTATAGGCGGTGCGCGCGATCATGTGCCAAATATCCGCGAAGCGCGGATAGCGGCGCATCGAGGTCGCCAACCCCGAGTGGCCGAGAAAAATCGCATCGACCCGCTTCGCCGCTTTCGCGAGTGCCACATCGTCGATCAGTGTCGCGTGGATCGCCTCGAGGCCGCCGATTTGAGTCACTACGTCGCGGCGAATGAGCACTGTGCCGCCGGCGGCCGCGGCGAGCCTCGCGCGCGGGTCGTTCACTTTGGCGAAGGGATAGAGCATTTGAAAAAAGTAGACGAACGCCGGCACCAAGGCACGTTCCGCGAAGCTGTCGCAATGCAACCGCACCATTTCGCTCACCATACCTAAGCGCCCGCCGCACAATTTCGCCACCAGTGTCGACAGGTGCCGTGGGTCATGCAAGATATCGGCGTCGGTGAACAGCACCAGCGGCGCTGTGGTGGCGAGCATGCCTTGGTGCAGCGCCCATAGCTTGCCGGACCATTGATCCGGTTTGGAGCTCAATCGTAGAACACGCAGGCTGGCGGCGGAGCCCGCCAATAGGGCGGTATCGTCGCTGGAGTTGTCATCGACCAAGGTGACGCGGAATTTTCCCCGATAATCCTGGGCGAGCAGCGACCCGATGACCGCGCCTATGGTCGCTGCCTCGTCGCGCGCGGGCACGATGATATCCACATCGGGATGTTCTTGGGGAATCGCCGGTGACAATTCGGGCGACGACTTCCAAAAGCTGCCGTGCGCCGAGAACAGATAAACCCAGATGCACAACGACAGAAGGGCGATCGCCATTGCGATCAGATCGGCTCGTCGAGCGATTTGGCGAGCGGTGTGAAAGTCTTCGGGCCCGTAGCCGTCATGTACCAGCAGTCCTCCAGCCGTACGCCGAATTCACCCGGAATATAAATGCCCGGCTCATCAGAAAAGCACATGCCGGCCGCCAGCGGTGTGCTGTCGCCGTGCACGAGATAGGGCGGTTCGTGGCCGTCCAGACCGATGCCATGACCGGTTCGGTGCGACAGTCCGGGCAAATGGTAGCCGGGGCCCCAGCCTTGTTTCTCGTAGTACGAACGCACGGCATCGTCGATGCCGCCGACCGGTGCGCCGAGCTTGGCGGTTTCCAACGCGATCTCCTGGCCGCGTTTCACCGTATTCCACACCTTGCGCTGGCGCGGGCTCGCCTCACCGTAAACCCACGTCCGGGAGATGTCGGATTGATAGCCGTACACCGAACAGCCGCAATCCATCAAGATGGTGGAACCTTCGCGAACGGACTGGGGCTTGAGCGAGCCGTGCGGGAAGGCGGAGGCTTCATTCAACAACGATAACGAGAACTCGGGCATTCCGCCCAGAGCCGCAGTGGTCTTGTCCATCAATTGGCCAAGATCCGTACCGGTCATGCCCTGTGCTGTCTGCGCGCGTACGACGCGCAAAGCGGCGATGGTAATGTCGTTCGCCAACTGCATGAGGGCAATTTCCGCGGGCGATTTGCGCAGCCGGCAGGCGCGCACCAACGCATCGGCGGGCACGATCTCGTAGGAGGCCGACACTTGCCGCACGCCGGCGACGATGAAAAAGCGCATAGTGGACTCGGCCGCCAGCACTCCGGAATCGATGCCGCGATCGCGCAGACACTGCACGATTATATCGAAGGGATTCTCGTGTTCTTCCCACGGCCTCATATCGCCGCCGACCGCAAAGGTTTCGCGCACCGAAGGCTCCTCGAAAGCAGGAGTTACCACCATAGCCGCGCCTTTGGCCGGAATGATGGCGACGGTGGTGCGTTCGGAACGGTGCCACCTGATGCCAGTGAAGTACTCGAGACTCGACCCCGGTTCGATCAGCAACGCGCGGATTTTCTGCTCACTCATGAAATGCTGCACCGTGCCGAGCCGCGCGCGACGCTCTTCCGGCGAGATTGGCTTGGCGGCGCCGCCGATCGATTTGGGCGCAAGGGCAGCGGGGGCAGCTACCGCCAGGCCGCTGAGCACCGCCAGGCCGGCGGTGGCTTGCACAAAGGCTCGCCTGGAAGTCATGGGTCATCCCTTGTCGAACTCAATCGCCTAGAATACTGCAATCGAATCGGCAACGGCTATTGGAAGGACCCCGCACAGTCCGCGTCGCAGATGCGCTAAATTCCCACAGCTCTTGAGTCGCCATTCTGACAGGCGCGCCCCAGCCCTTGAGTAAGCATAGCCTCCCATACGAGTCGGCCGTACGCCGGCGCTGAGTCGAGGAAGCATGTATGAGCATTAACAAAGATCAAGTCGAAGGCCGCATTAAGGAAGCGGGCGGCAAGGTGCAGGAGAGCGCCGGCAAGGCTGTCGGCAATACAAAGCAGGAAGTCAAGGGCGCAATCAACAAGACTGCTGGTGCGGCCCAAGCCAAGTACGGCGACGTCAAGAGCGACCTGAAGGACGCTAATCGCCAGGATCAGAAGCATTCGCATTAATGACGCGGTGGTGACTCGCAGCGCAGCCTCGCCGCTCGTGAAGAGCGGCGAGGCTGCCGGAGGCGGGCCGCACCACCAACCCGATGGAGGTTTGCAACATGCCCGCATCCGAAGCCTTTTTGAATGCTCCGGTGTCATCCGAGCGCAGTGCCGATGAGCGGCAGGCTGACGAGGAAAGAAAGCGCGACTCGGCCACCAAGCCCGGCGGATTTCGCAACGATCCGGATGATCCGACCAATCCGAATGAGGTGCGAGAACACCATTTGAAGCAGGTCAAGAAAATCAAGGAATCGTGAGCAACTGGCGGGCGGCGCGCGCGCCGCTCGCCAACGCGCCATGCACGGTGCCCCATTGATCTTCGAGGTCTGTGTGTTCACCGGCAAAATACAGCGTGTCTTGCACAGGGTTGCTCATGAGTCGAGCGGCGTTCACCGCGCCCACGGGCACATAACTGTAGGCGCCATGCGAAAGCTCGTCGCCATACCAGTCATGATGATGGACCTCTCGCAACCACAGATTCAGGTCGCGGGGCGAGATCGAGAATATTGTCGCCAAACTTTGCAACGCTGCGGTTCGTAGTGCGAGAGGGTCGCGGCCTAGCAGTGCTTGCGACCCACTAAAGTTTTTCGCTCCCGCCGCCCACCCGGTAATGATGGGTGTGGACTCAGGCGCCGAAGTCCACCAGGTAGGGAAGGTCTGATCCGCCGCAAACAGAAAGCTTAAGTCGTTGGCGCACCCGCTCCAGAAGTTTCGATCGAACATCAGGCTGACGCGATTCACCTGTCCCATCACCAAGGATTGCCACTGTTGCTGCATTTCCTGCGGGACTGGGTCGAACATTGCCGCGTCCGCCTGTAATACGCCCAAGGGCAGAGTAATAATGGCGCGGGCAGCTTGCGCCGCGAACTCCCGTCCGTCCGAGGTGGTCCCCGCCACGCGCACCGAGCCTCGCTGCCAGGTAATCCGCCGCACCCGGCTATCGAGCGACACGGTTCCGCCGGCGCGCCGCAGGCATTCGGCCAAATACGTGGGCAGCACGTCGTAGCCTGCGCGGACGTGAAAGATCCGGTCACCCTGCAACTGGTCCTCGGCATATTGTTGGCGGACCAGAGCTGTCGCGCTGATGACGCTGCGATCGGCGGCGTTGAAACCCTCGACGTAATCCGCCGCCCGATCGGCGGTCGTCGCCTGTACTTGGGCGGCCCGCAAATAGCCATCGAAGGTCAGGTCCGAGTGCGGCGAATTTCTCTCCAGCCAGCCCGCCATTTGCCGTAGCAGAACGAACGAGTCGCGCTGTTCGTGCCCGCAAGGATGCAGGTGGTCCTCCTCAAAGCAAAACAATTCGCCCTCCAATTCATAGGTCGCTATTGCCGCCTCTCGAATCAGAGACCATGAGGCCGGAGGCAGACCGTGAATGAACTCCGCCCCTAATTCGACCGGCAGGCTTTCCTGAGCGCCAAACGGGGCAGAGTGGTGGGTGAAGATTCGACCGCCGATACGATTGCGTGCTTCGATGATGCGGACGGTTCTACCGGACTGCGCCAGCAAGCGTCCCGCCGCCAGACCCGCTGCGCCCGCGCCGATGATGAGGACGTCGACATCGTTCATTTATCCATAACCATTAATGCCTCGAGCGCATCCGGGTCAATGGGCTTAATGAGGTGATGATCGAATCCGGCCTCGAGTGCCTTGCGTTTGTCCTCTTCTTGCCCCCAACCGGTCAGGGCGATCAGCAGCATATTTTTTCCCCAGCCTTGCGCGCGAATGCGCTGAGCCACTTCGTAGCCGCTCATTCCGGGCATGCCAATATCCAATATCGCGATCTCGGGGTGGTTCTGCGCGGCGGCCGCGAGAGCCTCGGTACCGTTGTGCGCGATGCTGACTTCATAACCGGACTGCTGCAGCAGAAGGGCCATGATGTCGGCACCGTCGCGGTTGTCGTCCGCCACCAGAATCCGCCGAGCCGCCGCGGCGTCAGGCTGCGCCATGGCGGCACTGTTTACGGCGGCCGCGAGATCCGGTGCGGGTTCGGCAGGCGGTGCGGCGTCGCTGACTATGAGCTTTTTGGGTAAACGCACGATGAATTCGCTGCCTTGATTGGCGCCGGCGCTGCGCGCCTCGACCGAACCGCCATGCAGTTCAACGAAGCCCTTCACCAGCGCCAGGCCGATGCCGATGCCGCCGTCGGCATGCTCGTGGCTCGCATCGATTTGCGAGAACATTTCGAACACCTTCAGCAGCATGTCAGGGGCAATGCCTATGCCACTGTCGCGTACGCTGATGACTACATGCGCCGCGTCGGTGAGTGCGCTTAAAGTAATCGTGCCGCCGGGCGGAGTGTACTTCGCTGCGTTGGTGAGAAGATTGGCGATAACCTGCGTGAGGCGCACCTGATCGACGGTCATACGAATTGGCTGCGCTGGCCACTCGACCTGCAAGGTGTGGCGCTTGGCCGCAATGGCCGGCTGGGAGGTCTCGAGCGCAGCCTCCATAAAGCCCCGCAACTCGACGTTGCTGGTTCTCAGGGTCAGAATGCCGCGCGTAATGCGGGAGATATCGAGCAGGTCGTCGAGCAGCGAAGCCATGTGGCGCACTTGCCGGGAAATGATGGAACGGCTGCGCTCCAAATCCTGCTGCGTCAAACCCGGTGTCTCGAGCACCCGAGTGGCGGAGCGAATCGGCGCGAGCGGATTGCGCAACTCGTGCGACAAGGTCGCCAGAAACACATCCTTGCGGCGATCCGCCTCGCGCAGCGCATCGCGGCTTGCGATCAGTTCGAGACGCGCGGCTCGTTCATCGGTGGCATCTCTGAACACCAGCACCACGCCGGAGATCTCGCCGCCGGGTCCGCGAATCGGGGCACCCGAATCTTCGACGGGTCTTTCGATGCCGTCGCGGGAGCGCAATATCGTGTGATTGGCGAGCCCCACCACCTTGTTCTCGCGCAGCACTCGCGCCACCGGACTCTCCGCCATGTCCCGGGTCTGCTCATTGAAGATGTTGAATACCTGCGGCAGCGGCAGACCCTGTGCCTCACGATTCGACCAGCCGGTAAGTTGCTCCGCGACCACGTTGATGAAGCGCACGCGGCCGCCGGCATCGGTCGCGATCACGGCATCGCCCACGCTGCGCAACGTGGTGGCCAGCTCTTCCTGCACGGTGCGCAATCGTTCGGCATCCCGGATCGTGATCACCGTCAGCGCAATGAGCAAGAAGATGCCGATTCCGGCAGCGCCCCAAATTGCGATCTCCACGGCGTTGTAAGCGCCGCGTGCCGCATCGCTGTGATACTCCAACAAGCGCTTCTCTTCGCGCTGCATTTCTCTGACGGCGGCGCGCGTCGCGTCCATGATGCGCCGGCCCTCCCCACTGGCGATCTCGGCGTCGATTGCGCCCTTGTCGCCGCGCAGGGCGCGGTCGCGCTGTTGCTGCGTTTCCTGCTCGCGCCTTTGCACCAGATCGCTAAGTTCACGCAGCAAGGGTTGTTGACCCGGGTCCTGCGACAGCAGCAACGCGAGGTCTTGCAGCTCACTGTCTATGCCGCGGGCCGCGACCTCGGCCGGCTCGAATATGCGCGGATCCTGCGTGCGCAAATAGCCTGCAACGCCGTTGCCCAAATCGCTCATCGACTGCAAAATCTGCGCTAGCTGAAAACGCACCCGCTCGGAGTGCGCCACCCAGCCGGACCCTTCATTCAAAGTCGCCAGGCTGCGCTGCAGAAATGCACTCATTACGATGAGCAGAATGATCGACAGCCCGAGAAGTGCCCAAACGCGGCGGTACTTCAGGGCTGGCGGACTCGGCGCGGTGTCGGACTGCATCTTATTAACCGGCAAATTGCGCTGAATTGTGTTTATCTCGATAATACCGAACAGGTGTTGAGCGCGCTCGAGAAATCAGGTCGTACGTCGCAGCGAGCTGTGGTTAGTTCGCTTTAATTCTACACCGCGCATCGCGAGACGCGACATCTTCCCAACGGCCTGCAACGAGGATTTACATGGCGCTGCCCATCGAGCAATACGCACTGATTGGTGATTGTCATACCGCCGCTCTGATTGGCAGCAATGGATCGGTCGACTGGTTGTGTTTTCCGCGATTCGACTCCGGAGCGTGTTTCGCTGCGCTGCTGGGCGGACCCGAGCATGGGCACTGGTTACTGGCCCCGAGTGCCGAAGTGCAAGCGGTGTCGAGGCACTATCGTGACGGCTCCATGATATTGGAAACCGAATTCCAAACCGCACAAGGCCGGGTGCGGATCATCGACTGGATGCCGCTGTCGGATCGGCGCTGGGACATGGCGCGCATCGTCGAGGGGTTGAGCGGCACGGTTGACATGTGTCTGGAACTCGTGGTTCGGTTCGATTACGGATCCATCGTGCCGTGGGTGAGGCGCATCGATGGAGCCTTGGTCATGACCGCAGGTCCCGATACGCTCGAGTTGCGCACCGGCGTCGAGACGAAGGGCGAGAACATGAAAACCGTGGGTGAGTTCAGCATCGCGGCGGGTCAGCGGAAATCCTTCGTTCTGCACTATCGGCCGTCGCATTTCCCGATGCTGTCGCCGATCGACCCTGAGCAATCACTGACGGAAACCGAAACCTACTGGCGTGGTTGGTCCGAGCGCTGCATCTATCAAGGACGTTGGCACGAACCGGTGCTGCGGTCGTTGTTGACGCTCAAAGCGCTGACCTACCGGCCGACCGGCGGCATCGTCGCGGCGCCGACCACATCGCTCCCCGAACAAGTCGGCGGCGTGCGCAACTGGGACTATCGATACTGCTGGCTGCGCGATGCGACATTCACGTTGAATGCGCTGCTGTTGACGGGCTACATCGAGGAGGCGACGGAATGGCGGGACTGGTTGCTGCGCGCGGTCGCCGGATCGCCCGACGATCTACAAATACTCTATAGCGTGACCGGTGCTCGCCGCCTGGACGAGGTCGAATTGCCGTGGCTGCCGGGATATGGGAAATCGGCGCCGGTGCGCATCGGCAACGCCGCCGCCAAGCAGTTTCAACTCGATGTATACGGCGAAGTAATGGATACGCTGCACCTCGCGCGCGTGGTGCACATCGAACCGAGCGATCACGCATGGAGGGTGCAGATTGCGTTGCTGGAGTTTCTCGCTGCGCATTGGTCGCGGCCGGATGAGGGGCTTTGGGAGATACGTGGAGCGCCGCGCCACTTCACGCATTCCAAAGTCATGGCATGGGTGGCGTTCGATCGAGCAATCAAAGATGCCGAGAGCGACGCACTGGAGGGGCCAATCGCGAAGTGGCGTGAAATACGCGAAACCATTCACGCCGAGGTATGTGAAAAGGGTTTCGATGTAAAGACCAATACTTTCGTGCAGTCGTACGAATCCGATCACCTGGATGCCAGCCTGCTGTTGATTCCGCAGGTGGGATTTTTGCCGGCGGACGATCCGCGCGTACTCGGCACCATCGCCGCCATCGAAGGCCGGCTGCTCGTCGATGGCTTGGTGTTGCGTTATTCGACGCAGACCAACGTCGATGCGTTGCCGCCTGGGGAGGGCGCATTCTTGCCTTGTTCGTTCTGGCTCGCAGATGCATACACCTTGACGGGGCGGCGCGCCGAGGCCGAGGCGCTGTTCGAGCGCCTGCTCGCCATGGGAAACGAGGTAGGACTGTTCGCGGAAGAATACGATCCGCGCGCGCGGCGCATGTTGGGAAATTTTCCGCAGGCGCTGACCCACATGGCGTTGGTCAATTCGGCGCGGTTGCTCAGCATTCCCGAAAATCAGGCGCGTCAGGCGGCCGCCAGCGGCGAACGGCCCGCTGCCAGCGCCAAATAGACGTGGGATACGGCCGTCAGACTCTCGCCGCCCGCGCCTACAGGCGCATACTTTAGGCTGCCTATACTCAATAACTGCCGCATCGGCGATGCTGAGATCCGAACTTTGGAGATATCAGGAGAACTCGATGAAGCACATTATTTTAAGCAGCATGTTGGCCCTCGGCGTTGCGTGTGGACCGATCGCGATGGCGGACGAAGCCACGGATACCGGAGCATCGCATCACTTCGTCAAGGATTCGACGATTACCACCAAGGTCAAGGCAAAATTGGCAGCGAAGCACCTGTCGACCTTGACTCGCATCAAAGTCGATACCGATGAAAATGGCGTGGTGTGGCTCAGCGGCCGCGCGCCGACACAGGACGCCAGCGACTTGGCGGCCATGATCGCCAAGAACACCGACGGCGTAAATTCCGTTCATAACAATATCGCCGTCGAGCCGTAGACTCGATTGTCAATACAGCCGGGTCAAGCCGGCTAGGATGCGGGCGCCTCTGATGGCGCCCGCTTTCTATGTGCCCATCATTCCCCGTCCGGAAGTGTAGGATGCTTCTTACACCAAATCGAGACGGTATGGGACACGCCACTTCCGATAGGTCCCTTGGCGATTTCTCATCTTGACGGCAGGATCAGCGAAATTTGCACGTGACGAACACCAAGGTACGCACCCATGCTGAAACCACGCTTCGATCCGCTTCGATTCAGCCGGCCCAGCGGCCCCACGCAACAGGAGCGTCGTCGCATGATTGCCGAAGCCGCCTATCACCGTGCAGAGCAGCGCGGTTTTTCCGCCGGCAACGAAATTCATGATTGGTTGGCGGCGGAAGCAGCAGTGGATTTCGTACTGAGCTCTCAATCCATCAAGCGTTATTGATCGACCGGCGAACCGCCCTGCTGTCACTTTGGCAGATCAGCGATCAGCCTGTCCGCGAGCAGGCCTATGCACACGTCGATTGAGCGCGTCAAGCTCAGGAAGCTGGCGTCGGCCGCCGGCGCCGTAAAGGACTGCCGCCCCTGAGCTACCTTGCCGTCCCGCCCATCTTGCAACCGCCAGCGTGCTTCGAGTCTAACGCCGGAACCCTTTCGTAGGGTCAACTGCACCACGTCTACAGTGATGGTCGCGTTCGGCAGGCCCGATTCAGCAATGCGCCGCGACTCCAGTATGACATCCTCGCGCCGCGCCTCGATATCCTGGCCCAAAACGCTGGTGATCTGTTCGCCTAACGGAGCGGCCCAGCGTTCGTGCTCGAGGATCTGCACGCCGCCCGGACTCAACAACACCATCTCACTGCGGTCGACCAAAATGGGCAGCGCCACGCGCAGCGTAACCTGTGCCGCAAATGTGCTTCTAGCATCCAGGGTCCGCGGATTTCCGGAATCGAGCACGTAGAAGTGATCGGGCCGGTTCAACGCGCAGCCGCTGATCAAAGCCAGTCCGGCAAACAGACACGGTAACTTCACGGGCTATCCCCCGGTTTTCCTCGCAGCAGCGACTCCGGATGGCGTTCGAGGTAATCGACCAAGGCGCCGATGGACTTTGCCGCCCGCGAAACCTGCAGCAGCGTTGAGCTCAGATCGCTGGACAAGGGCGCATCCTGCGCCAAAATCTCCTTGGCGTTCTTCATGGCCGCCTGTGCCTCCGCCAACGTGGCTTGCACTTGCGGCGCCAGCGTGTCATCGACATTTTGCAGTAGATGGTCGGCACTCTTGAGAGTTTGTTCCAGAGTGGCCATCGTGGTTATGATTTTCGTCGACAGCTGATCGAACGGAATCTTATCGAGCTTGCGTGCGATGCTGCCCACGGAATCCTGAATATCGTCGAGTCCGGTGGAAATCGTCGGGAATATTGACGGCCGCTCGTTCCAATCTACGCGATCGTGCGGAGGGTCTTGATAGAGATCCAAGGCAACGAACTTTTGCCCGGTCAATAGATTTCCGGTCTTCAGTTCGGCACGCAACCCCTGCTGCACCAACGAATCGATCAAGCGTCGGCTTCCAGCTTCGGCATCTACCGTGCGCGCCTCGCCGGCATCGCTCTTCGTCGCTTTGCCGCGAATGCGTTGCGGATATAACTCGACCACCACGGGGAAGCGCAGCGAATGCCTGTTCTGATCGTATTCGACGTCCAAGGTCTTGACCTCTCCGATGTTGATGCCGTGCAATTCGACCGGCGCCCCCGACGAGAGTCCACGCAGTGAACCCTTGAAATACATGACAAAGCGGCGAATCTCCGTTTCCGTCGGTCGCATGGCATGATCTTCATCCGCATACAAACTGAACGACGTGTCGACCGCCACCGGAGTCGTAGCCACGCTGGGCAGCGTTTGGAAGGCGACGCCGCCCTCCAAAATCGAGGTCAAGCTCTCCGTGTGCAGCCTGACGCCGTCCGAACTCAACGACATATCCACGCCGCTGGCTTGCCAGAAACGCGTCCCGCCATTCACGTAGGAATCGAACGGTGCGTTGACGAACACGCGGATGGTCACGCCGGTGCCGCCCGGGTCGAGCGTATAGCCGATCACCTGGCCGGCGGAAAGATGCCGATAGAAAACCAGAGAGCCTACCGCCAACGACCCCAAGTCCTCCGCGTGCAGGATAAATTCGCGGCCGGGTAGATCGGAGGTAATGATCGGCGGGGTCTCCATGCCCACGTAGCTGCTGCTTTTGATCTTCGACTGGCCGACATCGACGCTGATGTACTCGCCGGAGACCAGCGTCCCCAGTCCGGTAATCCCGGCCGCCGATATGCGCGGCCTCACCACCCAGAAGCGTGTGTCGGTCACCATGTAATCCTTGGCGTTGCGCTGAATGTCGGCCGTGACGATGACCTCCTTGCGATTGTCCCCGACCCGAATGTCGCTGACCTCACCGATCTCCACGTCCTTATAGCGAATCTTGGTCTTGTTCGCTTCCAAGCCATCGGCATTGTGAAAGCGGATTTGCACGGTGACTCCTTGGGCGATTTTTTCGTGAACCACGACAAAGCCGCCCGCCAGCACCACCACCGCCGGCAAAATCCACACCAAAGGCAGGCGCGCCCATTTGGCGCGCGATGGCACCGCCCTTGGCAGGTCGCTCAAATCAGGCGGATCGCGTTCATTCACTTTTTTTCATCCCAAAGCAGCCGTTCATCGAAGGTGTGCGCCGCGGCCATGGTCAATACAACGACGGCGCCGAACGCACCGGCTCCCCACCCCACGGCGATGGTGGCGAAGGATTGGATCTGTACCAAGGTCACCAACAGGGATATGGCATAGATGTCGAGCATTGACCAGCGGCCGATGTATTCGACCAGACGATATAGCTCGCTGCGCTGCTGGCGGTGCCGCGCGGATGGCCGCCACGCTGAATAGAGCACGATGGCAAGCGCCAGGATTTTCAGCAAGGGCACGACGATGCTGGCGATGAACACCAGGACGGCGATCGGCCACGAGCCGGACTGCAACAATACCAGCACGCCGCTCATGATGGTGTCGCGTTCGTCTTCGACCAGGGTGCGCGTATACATGACGGGCAGCAGGTTGGCGGGAATATAGAGTATCGCAGCCAAAATCAGCAGTACCGTGGTGACCGCTAGACTGTGCGGCTTGCGCATATGCAGATGAGCGTAGCAGCGCGGACATCGGGGATGAGCCACCTTGAGGGCGCGCACGGCGCAGTGGCACCGCAGGCACAACAGTAGGCCTAAGTTTCGCCCGGTAACCACGCTGTTCAATGGCGGCTCCGTGCGTCCCAGTGCCAGAATTGTTCCGGCGAGGTGAGGCTGGTGAGTGCCGCCAGGCACATCATCAATAATCCGCAGCATGCCAACGCGATTCCCGGCACGACTTTCGCGAAAGCGGACAGCCGCACCAACGCGACCACGGCGCCCAGCATGAAGACTTCAATGAAAGTCCAAGGCCGTATCTGCACGATAAGACGAAACACCGTACTTTGACGCCGTGCGCGGCGATTCTTGCGCAGCGGAATCAACAAATACAGCAGGCCCAAAATCTGTGCCAGCGGGGCGGCGATAGTCGTCAATAACACCAGCAACCCCAACGCAGAATGGCCGGCGTGGTAAAGGCCCAGGGCTGCGCCGAGCAAACTTGTTTCACGCGTCGCGCCATTGATGTGAAATTCGACCAAGGGATAGGTGTTGCCGAGCAAGAATAACACCAAGGCGGAAATGGCCAGGGCAATGGCCGTGTCGATATGCGCGCCTCGCGCACCGTGCAGCACAGCGCGACAGCGTGCGCAGCGCAGCCGTCCGGGGTCGGTTGGGGCGTTCTCGGCGTCGCCTCGGTGGACCAGGTCACACGCGGGGCAAACTATCAGCGACTGCATCCTTAGTATTCTTGGAAAACGATATCCACGTCCATCCCTGAGATGATACTCGGTGTTCGCCGCGTGCGGGCATGCATTCAGTTGGCCGGCAAGCCCTTACCTTGTTCAACTTGTCCGATCAGGCCAGCGCAATTCGCGTCTTTAGCCAAGCCGGGGTCGACGAACGCCAGGAGCGCGGCGACCGGCGTCAGCAGCGTGCCCAAGGCTATGGCGCCGCCCGCTTGACCCACCAGATTGCCGGTCTGCAAACCGATCTGCGGGTGAGAGAGCGAGCCATGAATTTTGATGGGTGAGCGCAAACGCACCAAACGGATTTTCTTGGGCTGACCTCGCAGCGACATGTCGAGTGCTTCGGTTCGCAAATCCAGGTTGCCGCCGCCGGTGATCAGCACTTGCGTCGTATCGACCACTAGTGTCGTAGCCTTTAGTTCGCCATTGTCGGCTCGAAAGTTGGCGACCGCGCAACGGATTTCGGTGTTCTCATCCTTTTTCGCCAGCAACAATCCCAAACCGGCTGCCACGTTGATGCCGGTGAGTTCCGCGAAAGCCGCCCGCATTTGTCCTTGGGGCACGACGAATGTCATGTCGCCGCTCGCAGCGGCGGCGGCCTTGTGAACGGACGATCCCATGCCATGCAGCTTGATGCGGCCGACCAGCCGACCGGCGAGCGGCGATGTGGCACTCGACTGCGGCTTGAACTGAGTCAAATCAAGATTTTGTAGTTGCATGTCGATGTCGGTCACGGGCACGGCGGACCGAGCATTCAACGTCACGCTGCCGAAAAATTGACCCTCTGGCAGGGTAAAAGCAAGCGGGGAGATGGTGATCTTGGCGTTATCCAACACCAGGTGAAAGTGCACTTTCTTCAACGGCAGTTTCGGCGTCTTGATGGAGGCGGCATCGTAAGTCATATCTGCGTCCATCCCGCGAACGCGCGCGACCTGCAAATCGGCGTCCGGTAGCAGCAGTGCATTGCTGTCCGATGGCGTCGCCGCAGGCGCGGTTTTCGTTTTCGAGGCCTGCGGCGTCGCGGCCAGGGTGGCGGACTTATTTCCGGTGGTCGCGTCGGTTCCCAAGGGCGCGGCCAAGTCGGCGAGGTTCAAGACCTGCGAATTCAATGTGGCCGTCAATTTTGGTCGTTCCTGACCGGTATCTATGGCGAGTGTACCGTTGATGTCGCTGCTGCCGAGCCGGCCATGGAAATCATCGATGCTGAACTTCATGCCGTCGCGCACTGCCGTTCCCGCCACGTCATACGGTGGCGTGTTGGGCAATGCCAGTCCCGTCAAATAGTAAAAGTCCGCCAGATCCTGGCCGGTGAGGTGCAGCTTGGAGGTGACCGCGGCAAGGTCGAAGGGATGCTGAATCTCCGTATGCGCTGTCAACTTGATATCGGCGGCGGTTACCGCGGCGTCGAAATCATAGGGCTTCGACGCGTCGGTATTGATCAATGGGCCGCCGTCCAAGCGCAGGTCGAAAGGCTTGCCGTTCAACATTCCATTGCCGCGCACGCGCAAGGCACTTTGATCGGCGACGTTCTGCTTCTCGTCGACGGAAATTTGCCCATCGAATTCAAGCTTGCGCAGGGCATCGCTCGCTGTCAACTTGCCTTGATGAATGATCAGCTGTTTGACCACGGGGATATGCGCCGGCGGCGAGGCGCCGGGTTTTTGCGGCTTACGCGAACCGGGTGACGAGAAGTCCCAGTTGGCACGGCTGGCGCTGTCGCGCTGCAAATCGATATCCGGTGCATCGATCTCGATTCGCGGAAACACGAGCTGCAGTTTGAGCAGCGCTGCGAGGCTCAGCGTGATGTCGACGCGTGCTATTTTCAGCATCGGTTTTTTTGGCGCCCAGTCGGCGTTGGCGAGTCTGAAGCCCTCGACGATGAGCTGCGGATTCCAGGTGAAGAGATGCACTTGCACATCGCCGTCGATCGCGGCTTGGCGCCCGGATTCGACCGAAACCTCATACACTATTATCCGTTTCCAGAGGCTCGAGGGTAGCAACGCGATGGCGAGCAGCAACGCGGCGAGGATCACGAGGACGGCGAGCATCAGCCGTTTTGAAATGCGCCCCGAGCGCGTCACAGGCGGCTCTATTCGGGTCGGCGGATCGATAAGTATGGCGGTTGTCATGGCGCGGCGACTGGCGGTGATCCCATATGGCCGCTGACCGTACGCCTACCTACTGCCATCCGGTGTCGCTGGGCGACACCATTAAGCGTCGGACAAAGCCGGATGTGAGCCACCGCCGTTACGTGGCTCGGGAAAGAAGCGGCTAGCGCGGTAAGCTCAGAGTGTCTCGCAGGGCAACCATCTCAGCCCGTACCTGCGCGCGCTTGCGGCGAAGGTCTGCGTCGTCGGTGTCTGCTATACGTTTGAGCAGATCTTCAACCACGACGATCAGCTCATGGAAGCGGTCTGCCGCTTGGGGAATTAAGTGCAGGTTCATGGGCGCGAAAATAGCTCAAACATGTAGAGCGGGACTGTAGGTAAAGACCGCCGCGCGCTGTGGGATCTTGCGATACGTCGCATAAATACCTCAGTCGTGGGTACAATCGCTCTCCCAACGAAATGAAGCGAGGGATGCATGCAGACGCTGGGAAGACGCCGCCTGCTGAGCGGTGGGAGTGCAGCGCTGTTGCTCGGTGCGTTGGAAGGCTGCTCGGTCGGCAAGTGGAGCGCAAAGGGCGGCCGCGAGACGACGTCATTGCAGCTCGCGCCAATACGTGCACAGGTTGACCGCATCACCCGAATAACCGTATGCACGCGGCCGTTCCGCGCTGCGGGTCCGCGCCTCGATGTCGAATCGGTTGGCGGCAAGACCGTGGTGCACAACTACGGTCATGGCGGCAGCGGCTGGTCATTGTCGTGGGGATCGAGTGCCATCGCGATCGCCAAGGCCATGGCCACCGCGGAAAAAAATGTGGGCGTCATTGGCTGCGGCGCATTGGGCCTTACATCCGCCCTACTATTACAGCGCGCCGGCGCCGGCGTGACGATCTATGCCAAGGATTTGCCGCCCAATGTGCGCTCGTCCTTGGCGACAGGGTTATGGACTCCCGATTCTCGAATCTGCCTCGAGGAGAACGCATCGCCGGCATTCAAGCAATTGTGGCAGCAGATGGCGCGTCAGTCCTTCGAGACCTATCAAAGCTTTCTGGGCCTACCCGGTGCTCCCGTCGAATTCATCGACAGCTACTACGTCTCGGATGACCCGGCGAGCCGCCGTCGAGAGACGCTGCCGGACAGCCGACCTGCGTTCGCCGAACTGCAGCGCGAACTGATCGGCGATCTGATTCCACGCAGCGTCGATTTTGAGCCTGGGAACCACTCCCTGGGGCGGCGCTACCTGCGTCGCAATTCGCTGATGATGTTCAATTTGAGTGCCTACACGCGCACTCTGCTTGCGGATTTCACCGCAAATGGCGGCAAGATCGAAATCGCAGAATTTCACGCGCCGGACGATCTGAAGCGTTTGCGAGAAAAGACTTTGATCAATGCTACCGGTTATGGTGCCCGCGCATTGTTCGGCGACGAATCGATCACGCCGGTGCGCGGTCAGCTGACGCGCGTGATACCGCAGCCGGAAATCAACTATGGACTGTTCTACAAGGGCGTGTCGTTCGTGCCGCGGCGCGATGGTTTGGTGTTCCAGGCCGTCGGGACCAACGATTATTATGGGTTCGACGACGCGACGGCCGTTCCGGATCGGGGCGAAGCGGAGCACGCGGTCAATACGATTGCGGCGCTGTTCGCATAGCCATCGACAATATGATCGCCGCGGCCTGCTCGCGCGCAAAACCCGGAATTCTAAGGGTTTCCTGAGGCCCGAATCTGACATATGCCGCAGCGAGCTGCGTGCTGAGGCACTGCATAGACATGCCCGTAACCGGATAATTCTCTCTGACACCCGGCAGCATGGATGCGTTCGTCAGGGTGCCCGCAGGAAGCAAGTCGCGCGCATGGAGGCGCGCGCATCGTCGGCCTAAGCCTACGCGCCGAGAGGGCGATATCCTGCATCACCAACCCGGGCCGAGTTTTAAGTTAAAGGAATGCGGCGCGACAATCGGACTGGCGCGGTGCCGAATCAATCAACCTCTACTCCCAAGGAGTGTTCATGAACACCGCAGCTGTTCTATCCGTTCCCATCGTACTTCCGCCGCTTCCCTACGAGCAGAATGCCTTGCAGCCCGTCATCTCGGCCAACACGCTGAGTTTTCATTACGGCAAGCATCACAAGACTTACGTCGAAACCCTGAACAAACTCATCGTCGGCACCGAATTCGCCGACTTGCCTCTGGAGAAAATAATCGAGGCGACAGACGGTGTCGCGGAACATGCCGCGATTTTCAACAACGCCGCGCAGGTCTGGAACCATACCTTCTATTGGCATTGCCTGAAGGCCAAAGGTGGCGGCGATCCGCCGGCCGCCCTCAAGGCATTGATCGAAGCATCATTTGGCGGCGTCGACAAGTTCAAGAAGGAATTCTCCGCGGCGGCGGTCGGTCAATTCGGCAGCGGCTGGGCCTGGCTGGTACAGGAGGGCAATAAGCTCAAGATTCTAAAGACCAGCGATGCGCAAACACCGATTGCGAAGGGCCCGAAGCCGCTGCTCACCGTCGATGTGTGGGAGCACGCTTACTATCTCGACTATCAAAACCGCCGCGTCGATTATGTGAATGCGCTGCTCGACAAACTTCTCAACTGGGATTTTGCAGTGGAGAATCTTGGCAAGTACAAGTAGCTAGTAGCAAGTAGCAAGTAGCAAGTAGCAAGTAGCAAGTAGCA
>Ga0182030_10005894_pt1 | contig 25938 bp, 20 predicted proteins | sample 812S3MmetaG_FD_121299 | JGI IMG/M metagenome (GOLD analysis project Ga0182030, IMG submission 121299) | Permafrost microbial communities from Stordalen Mire, Sweden - 812S3M metaG (Illumina Assembly) | ecosystem: Environmental > Terrestrial > Soil > Wetlands > Permafrost | place: Sweden...
CACCAGCTCGATCAACTCGTCCTTGCTCAGCCGCTGCAAATCAGTGCGATCCATACCTCATGGATTCAGAGATTGGAGTCCGTGGCAAGGGGCACCCGGAAATCAGCAGCCGCGCCCCAGATCGGCGCGCCGGAAATGGGGGTGGGTAATTACAATCAGCGCGATCCATGAGGACATGGATTCAGAGATTGGACTCCCTGGCAAGGCGGACGCGGAAATCAGCAGCATCGCCCCCGATCGGCGCGCCGAAAATGGCGGTGGGTAATTGCTGTGCGGCCGATCCATCACTGGAACGCCGATCGTGTGCGCGCCCATGTGTTCTCGTGCATGCTCGGGCTCTATGTCGAGCATCGCATGTGCGATAAACTCGCGCCGATGCTCTACGATGAAACCGATGATGAGACGGCCAGCGCGGCAAGAGTCAGCATCGTCGCCAAGGCCGAGCGTTCGCAAGCCGCAAAGGCGAAAGAGGCCACCGGCCACACGCCGGACGGCCTTCCCGTGCATAGCCTGCGCACCTTGCTCGCCGATTTCGCCACCTATTCCCGTATCGTGGCGACACCCGCCTTGAACCAGAAATATGTCTTCACCCTCTACATGAGGCCAACACCGACCCAGCAACGCGCCTTTGAACTCCTCGGCGTCAACCCCGAATGTAGCCAGCAACGCCAACCTCGCTTGTGATAATACGGCGGAAGATCAGCAGCTTATCGTTTTACGAAGATGGAAGTTCAGCCCAGCCGCCGTGTGAAGGCAGCCCGTTTTTGCGGATCTGACAGACCGAGGGCGATAGGAACAACACCGATACTGGGCTTGAACGAAACTGACTTCAGCGCTTTTTCGAGCCGAGCGGATTCTTGATGCGTCGACTCGTCAAATTCCACAATTCGTTGGCGGTAAATCACATCGTCCATGATGCGGAAACATCGTTTTCGCTCGTGTGTCGTCTCCCGCCCCTTTGATCGGATTTATAGGCCGCTCTTATCCCGATCAAGGCGTGATGGAACAGGGTTGCCGGAATCCTGCGCTAAGACCCGATCCGAAAATTGGTTCTCTCCCAACACCCTCGCCAAATATGCGCCATAGCCGCTTTTGGAGAATTTATCGGCGGCGACCCGCAGTTCCTCTGCGCCGATCCAGCCATTGTGAAAGGCGATTTCTTCGAGGCAAGCGATACGTTGGCCCTGACGTTGCTCAATCGCGCGGACATATTCGCTGGCTTCTAGCAGCGATGCGGGCGTGCCCGTGTCAAGCCACGCGAAACCGCGCCCAAGACGCTGCACATTGAGGTCGCCGTGCGCGAGATAGGCTCTATTGAGATCGGTAATTTCCAGTTCCCCCCGCGCCGAGGGTTTGAGAGCCGCGGCAAAGTGTGGCGCCTGTTCGTCGTAGAAATAAAGACCCGTCACCGCCCAATTCGACTTCGGCGCTCGGGGCTTTTCCTCCAGCGAAATCGCGACGCCGTTCTTGTCAAACTCGACAACGCCATAACGCTCTGGATCACTCACGTGATAAGCAAAAACCGTCGCGCCCGTTTCGCGCCGGCCGGCTTCATGCAAAAGTTCCGTCAACCCATGACCATAAAAAATATTGTCGCCAAGAACCAGAACCGAACGGTCGCCTTCGACAAATGAGGCGCCAATAATATAGGCTTGGGCGAGCCCCTCTGGACGCGGTTGCTCGGCATAGGTGAGCGAAAGGCCCCACTGCGCGCCCGCTCCCAGCAGGCGCCGAAAGGAAGGCAGATCATCCGGCGTTGCGATGATCAGAATTTCGCGTATTCCCCCGAGCATAAGCGCGCTCAATGGATAATACACCATCGGCTTGTCATATACTGGCAAAAGCTGCTTCGATATCGCCGACGTCATCGGATACAGACGTGTGCCGCTGCCTCCTGCGAGTATGATTCCACGCATTTTTGATCGTCCCATTTTGGCTTAGGTGGTAGACAAAAGCCGATCGACGCAGCCGGACAGCGAAGGGCGCCAATCGGGAAGAATGACGCCATAGGTCCGCAACAACTTACTGTTGTCTAGTCGCGAGTTTGCTGGACGTTTGGCGGCCGTTGGATAATCGGCAGTGCAAATCCGCCTTACCCGCACCGCTTTGCGTCCATGGCGCTCCGCCGCAGCAAAGGTCGCTTCGGCCAAGTCGGCCCAAGTCGCATCGCCTCGTCCCGTCATATGGAACACGCCGCGCAAGACGGGAGAAGCATCGCTCGCGATGCGTGCGGCGATCACCAGCAAGGCGTCGGCGATGTCGAGCGCGCTGGTTGGATTCCCGTGCTGGTCGGCGACGACGCCGACCTCCTCGCGCGTTTCCCCCTGACGCAACATGGTGCGCACGAAATTCGCGCCGAACGGGCTATACACCCATGCGGTGCGCAAAATCGCACAGTTCGGTTGGGTCGCGAGAACGCGCGACTCTCCAGCGAGTTTCGATCGACCGTAAGCGCCCACTGGATTGGTCGGATCGCTCTCGCAATAGGGCTGCTCGCCCGCGCCGTCGAACACATAATCGGTGGATAGGTGCAGTATGGGAACGCCGAGCCTCGCCGCCGCTTCGGCGACATGCGCCGCGCCGTCGGCGTTGATGCGCATCGCTTGGCCCAGCTCCCGCTCCGCCTTATCGACAGCCGTATAGGCGGCGGCGCTGACGATGACTTCGCAAGGCGTCGCCTCGAACGCGCTTATCACGCTGTCGCGATCGGCAAGATCGAGATGGGGCCGGCCAAGCGCAACGATGTCGGCGCACCCCTTCCCCCGTTCCTTAAGCGAGGTCGCGACCTGGCCGTTAACGCCGGTTACAACGATACGCATCGAACCTCACGCGAATGTGTGGGCGAGATCGCGCAGGCGCGGCCATTGGCGATCCCTGTCGCAGACCGAAGCTTGGTCAGGCGATACTGGCCAGGCGATGTTGAGATCAAGATCATCAAAAGCCAAGCCTCGATCGTTCGCCGCCGAATAAAAATTTGTAACTTTGTAAAGGATTTCCGTATTCGGCTCCATGGTGCAGAAGCCATGGGCGAAGCCGATCGGTATAAGCAACTGACGCCAGTTTTCGGCGGAGAGTTCTATAGCGACATGGCGGCCGAATGTCGGTGACGATCGGCGTAAATCGACGGCCACATCCAGAATGCGACCGCGCGCGACGCGGACCAGCTTGTCCTGAGCTGCAGGATGGGTCTGGAAATGAAGTCCGCGAATTGCGCCAACTCTCATTGAGAGGGAATGATTGTCTTGTACAAATCGGTAATGCAGTCCAGACTTCTCCCACGTGGATTCATTATGAACTTCCGAGAAGAAGCCGCGTTCGTCGCCGAATTTTGCTGGCGTGACAATTTTGACGCCTTCGATTTCAGTGTCTTCGACAAGCATGAAGAGATTTCCGATTGAAGGGTAGGGAATGCGACGTTTCAGTCGATGCGCCCAAGGCGCTCGCCGCGATATTTCCCCGATCGAATTGCCTGCCACCACGCGGGATTATCGAGATACCAACGCACTGTTTTGCGCAGCCCCGTCTCGAAAGTCTCGATCGGACGCCATCCCAACTCGCGCTCGATCTTCGAGCAATCGATAGCATATCGCTGATCATGTCCGGGACGATCTTCCACAAATGCGATGAGATCGCGATAGGAACTGCTTGCGCGGGGCGTCGTTTTGTCGAGGATGTCGCAAATCATGCTGACGACGTCGATGTTGCGCTTTTCGTTTCGGCCGCCGACATTATAAGATTCTCCGATCTTGCCCGCGCGCGCGATCAGCATGAGCGCATCTGCGTGATCGTCGACAAACAGCCAGTCGCGAATATTCTCCCCTCGCCCATAGAGCGGCAAGGGCTTCTCGTCGATCGCGTTGAGAACAATTAGAGGAATAAGCTTCTCTGGAAATTGATACGGGCCATAATTGTTCGAGCAATTGGTGACAATGGTCGGCAGGCCATAAGTCTCGCGCCAGGCGCGCGCCAAATGGTCCGAACCGGCTTTAGAGGCGGAGTAAGGAGAATTTGGCGCATAGGAAGTGTCTTCGCGGAAAAACCCCTCGGCGCGGAGCGCGCCGAATACTTCGTCGGTTGAAATATGAATGAATCGGAAAGATTTAGCGCGCATTCTGTCGAGACCACGCCAATATTCGAGCGCCGCATCCAACATCGTGAAAGTGCCGACGACGTTGGTTTCGATAAAGGCGGATGGCCCATCGATCGAGCGGTCGACGTGGCTTTCGGCGGCAAGATGCATTATTATGTCAGGCAAAAAATTTGCGAGGGTTTGAGCAACGGCTTTGCGATCACAAATATCGGAGCGCACGAAGGAGTAACGGGAGTTGCCGACAATTGGCGCAAGTGAATCGAGATTGCCCGCGTAGGTCAGCTTGTCGAGCACGCAAATTTGATCGTTGCTGTTCAGGATAAAACGTCGCGATACCGCAGACCCGATAAAGCCAGCGCCTCCGGTTATCAACACCCGCATATTCAAAACTCCCGACAGTTCGCTTGGCTGATTCGCAAAATACTTGGTTGTGGATCGAGAAATGCCGCCTAAGACGCCCGGCTATTGTGCGTATTGCTTCTTGCACAAATGTTGCGCATCCGTGGTCGAAGTCCCGCCGGCGCTAAGGCATCTGCTGATTCCAGTTGCCGATTCGGGCTGATGCTTATAGATGCCATCCTTTACCATGGCGCTATATCACCGTGAAACTGTCATTCTTGAGCGAAACAGATCGAAATGCGGTTTGGCAAAGAACCATGTGAAAATAATGACGTGAGATTTTGGAGACTCGCGTCGACTTGAGCGTCCCGACATACGGTCGAGCGCAGCAAATTAATCGGGCTCCGATTTCGAAAACAAGGCTCACAGCCTGCCCCCTCCCCGCCGTTACGGTTGCGGGTGGCGAGGAGGCGCGCGATCGACAGGAAGGCGATCACTTTGCTTATCATCAAGGGGTCGCCATTCTATATTGGGAGGATGAAGACTCCGCCACACCCAACGGCGTCGTTGCGGTCCGCCAATCGACATATAAATTCCACAAATTGACATCTGGTTTTTGCTTTCCCCCGCCGCAAAATATATTATCTCGATAATCACGCGTTTACGGTGGGGTTACTCTTCGCCGACCTTCGCCGGTTTGAAAACGACCGGACGCAGCAAAAAGGACGGGACGTGATCCCCCATACCGATCACCGGCGGGCCATCTTCCTCATGCGCGCGCGGCCGGCGGTCGCGGCGCTCGACGCAGACTGGCGCGGTTCGCGCAGCGCGCAATGGTTGCTCTGCCTCGACGACGCCGCGCCGTCCAGTCTCGCTAACGGTTCGCGGCGCGCGCGGCTTCGGAGACGCCTCGCGCTCGGGCGCGGCGCCGGCGGAGAGGCGCCCCCCCCCGCGCCCTCCGCGTTCGCTCCCTCGTCTGGCGCCGCGCTCGCCCCCACGGCGCTCATGCACGCCGGGCGACTCAATGGGCGCCGGCAGTTCGGACAGCCTAGGCCCTTCCCACTCGATCTCTTTTCCGATCAGGGCTTCGATCTGATCGACATATTTCTTGTCTTCCGGCGTCACCAGCGTAATGGCGACGCCGGAGCGCCCCGCCCGCCCAGTGCGACCGATGCGATGAACATAATCTTCGCTATGCGTCGGCACGTCGAAATTAAACACATGGCTGACATCCGGAATATCCAACCCTCGCGCCGCCACGTCCGAGCAGACCAGCAGGGCCACGGCGCCGTTTTTGAAAGCGTCGAGCGAGGCCATTCGCGCCATCTGGTCCATATCGCCATGCAACGCGCCGGCGGAGAAGCCGTGCTTTTCTAATGAGCGGTGCAAGATCGCCACATCGCGCTTGCGATTGCAGAAGATGATGGCGTTCTTGAAATTGTCCGCCGAGCGGATGAGATTGCGCAATGTGTCGCGCTTTTCGGCGTGACCATGCGACGCGACCATCGCTTGACGGATGAGCGCGGCCGTCGTCGCGACCCTCGCCACCTCCACCCGCACCGGATTATGCAGAAACGCCTCGGTCAACCGGGTGATTTCCGGCGGCATGGTGGCGGAGAAGAACAAGGTCTGGCGGGTGAAGGGCACCAGTTTGCAGACCCTCTCGATGTCGGGAATAAAGCCCATATCGAGCATCCGGTCAGCCTCGTCAATGACCAGAATCTCGATTCCGGTCAGCAGCAGCTTGCCTCGGTCGAAGAAATCGAGCAGGCGGCCGGGCGTGGCGATCAACACGTCGGCGCCACGCATGATTTTGGTTTCCTGGTCGCCAAAAGAGACGCCGCCGATCAGCAGCGCCACGTTCAGCTTGTGGTTGGCCCCATATTTTATGAAGGCTTCCTCGACTTGCGCGGCGAGTTCGCGCGTCGGTTCGAGGATAAGCGTGCGCGGCATGCGCGTCCTGGCGCGGCCCTGTTCAAGCCGGCACAGCATGGGCAGAGTGAAGGCTGCGGTCTTGCCCGTGCCCGTCTGAGCGATGCCGAGAATGTCGCGGCCTTGCAAGGCGGGCGGTATCGCCTGGGCCTGAATTGGCGTCGGCGTGGTGTAGCCGGAAGCCTCCACAGCCGTGAGAACCTTTTGCGAAAGGCCGAGTTCGTCGAATTTCATCAATTGTCCTGATCACGGCGGCGGTCAGATTTTGGAGCCTGCCGCGCGCCTGCCGTGTGAAACGCGCGTTATCGCTTGGGGAGCGCGCTGCCCTTTGGGCAACGGGCCACGCCGACGAGTCCCGCCGGCAGTTCGTTTTAAGGCGCTTCCTGCAATATGGCGACCAAAAACGAAACCCGCAATATGCTTGGCCGGCATATCGACCGATGTCAACGAATTTACGACGAATCTCGCCGCTTGCGCGAAATTCCGGCAGACATCCCTATAAAGGCGCTGCTCGAATCCGATCGGGTGATTATAGCAAGGCTTTGGCGGATTAGCGTCAAAGGCCGGTCCCGCCCTAACGGCTCTCCTCGTCGCAGGGCGAGAGGGCGGGTGGGCGCTTGAATATCCTAGGAACCGTCGAGGTCGTAATTCCATCGATGCCAATATTGCGATAGATCGTCACGCTTGCGGTCGTTTGTGCGGCTGGCGCCGTCTTGGCCAGACGCTCCGCGTCGGCTTCCGGCCACACCAGCGTGACTCTGGGTAACTCGCCCTTCTGCGCTGCGGTCGCTAGACCTTCCGCGGCGATGATGCAGAGAAGGGTCGCAAAAGCGGCCTTTATCGCTAGCTTCTCGAAAATGGAATCGCCTGCATCGCGTCGGAATCGTCTGAATTCGAACATCGGCGACCTCATGATTGTCTGCCTATGGTGTAGTTGAACATGGTAAACGCACTGTTGACGAAACGTCCTCGGTCCAGACCTTAGCTGCCAAAGACCTGGACTCAACGCGTAGGCGAACAATCGGCTTGCGTAACCGCCAGCGTCGGACGCGCAAACGCTCCCTTCTGAGTGCGGCGCCCAACTTTTCCTCCTTGAGGCGGTGGGAGTCGCGCACGGCGCGGGAGGTCGGCGTCGAGACGGCCAATCCGGCGTGAGCGCAGGAACGTTCAAATGTGGTAACGCTGTCAATCGAATTGCGGTCCAGCGGGGCAAGCTGAGCTTTTCAAGAAAGTGTATTTAAATCATCTAGTTGCACTGCGTCGTTCTTGTTGTTAAATGCAAGTTGCGGTCTCGGCGCGACAGTTCGGTCGGTTCCGCGAGTTGCACGCCTAGGACATTTTTCTTCGCCGCAGGCGCCGTTGAGGGCGGGTTCGACCAAATTGAGACGCAAAATCCGTCTTTTTCGTCCGGCTTATTGCTTGGCGGGGACTTTCGGGTGGATTTGAAGCGCAATTTTTCGCCGTGGACGATTTTTGTCGCTTGCCAACGCTCGCGCAAGCAAGAACACTCCGCTAAGCTCGTCCGTCGCGTCCCACGAACGAGAACAGAACGCAAATTTAAGGACTGAAACCCGACGCGGCATGAAAAATGTTTAACACCTTACGGGCCGGCTTTTGCCTTCCTATATGGAGAAAGCAGACGAGGCGCGGAAGGGAAAGGTCAGACAGGAAGGCTTGATGTTGAAGGCGTGCGACACTCACAACCGTCCGGCCTGCGCTCCATGCTGCGATCTCAACGAGATCGAGCGGGCGCGCTTGAGTAAAGAGCCGCGCAAAGCTGGCGGCGAGGGCGGCCCAGGGTCGAGCACGGCGCTCATTCCCCGGACGCGCACACAGACCCGGCGCCCCCATATGTATCGCGTGTTGTTGCTCAACGACGACTACACGACGCAGGAGTTCGTCATCGTTGTCTTGCGAAAATATTTTAACAAGTCGCTTGATGAGGCGACGCGGATCATGCTGCATGTCCACAATCACGGCGTAGGGGAATGTGGCGTTTACACCTATGAAGTCGCCGAAACAAAAGTCACGCAGGTCATGGATTTCGCCCGGAAACACCAGCACCCGTTGCAATGCATCATGGAAAAAAAATAGGGGTGAGAACGAATGCCAGCATTCTCGCGTAATCTCAAGCAGACCCTGGATCGAGCACTGGCCTCGGCGCGAGAGCGTCGGCACGAATATGCAACCCTTGAGCATTTGCTGCTGAGTCTGATCGAGGACAGCGACGCGAGCGCCGTGTTGCGGGCTTGTTCGGTTGACCTCGACGTTCTGGCAAAGAATTTGCGCGACTACATCGACCGCGAACTAGATAATCTGGTCGGTGAAGACGCGGAAGAGTGCAAGCCGACGGCCGGCTTCCAGCGCGTCGTGCAGCGCGCCATCATAAGTGTGCAATCCTCCGGACGCGAGGACGTCAGCGGCGCCAACGTGCTGGTGGCGCTGTTCGCCGAGCGGGAGAGTCACGCGGTCTATTTCCTCCAAGAACAGGACATGACGCGCTACGACGCGGTTAATTACATCAGCCACGGCATCGCCAAGCGGCTCGGGCTTTCCGACCCCTCGCGCGGCCCGCGCGGCGCCGAGGAAGACGGCGACAGAAGCGAGGCGCGCGAGGGTCGTGACGGCGACTCTCGGAAAAAAGAAGGCGCGCTCGACGCATATTGCGTCAACCTCAACAAGAAAGCGCGCGATCAGCGCATCGATCCGCTGATCGGCCGGGAGGCCGAGGTTCTGCGCACAATTCAGGTTTTGTGCCGGCGCCAGAAGAATAATCCGTTGCTGGTCGGCGATCCTGGCGTTGGTAAAACCGCGATCGCCGAGGGGTTGGCGCGAAAGATCGTTCTGGGCGAAGTGCCGGAAGTGCTCGCCGGGGCGACCATCTTCGCGCTCGACATGGGCACGTTGCTCGCGGGAACGCGGTATCGCGGCGATTTCGAAGAGCGCTTGAAGCAGGTCGTCAAGGAGATCGAGCAGCACAAAAACGCGATCCTGTTCATCGACGAAATTCACACAGTGATCGGGGCTGGCGCGACCTCTGGCGGCGCCATGGACGCCTCCAATCTGTTGAAGCCCGCGCTGGCCCAGGGCGCGTTGCGGTGTATTGGTTCGACAACTTATAAGGAATACCGCCAATATTTCGAGAAGGACCGCGCGCTCGTGCGGCGTTTCCAGAAAATCGACGTGAACGAGCCATCGATCCCCGACGCCATAGAAATCATCAAGGGGCTGAAGCCCTATTTCGAGGACTTCCACAAAATTCGTTACACGAGCGAGGCGATTAAGGCCGCGGTAGAGTTGTCTGCACGCTATATCCACGACCGCAAACTGCCCGACAAGGCGATCGACGTGATCGATGAAAGCGGCGCTGCGCAAATGCTCTTATCCGACTCAAAGCGCAAGAAGACGATCGGCCTCAAAGAAATCGAAGCGACGATCGCCACGATGGCGCGGATTCCGCCAAAAAGCGTCTCTAAGGACGACGCAGAAGTGCTGGCGCATCTCGACGAATCGTTGAAGCGCGTTGTCTATGGACAGGACAAGGCCGTTAATGCGCTGACTACGGCGATCAAACTCGCGCGCGCCGGCCTGCGCGATCCCGAAAAGCCGATCGGCTGCTATCTGTTCTCGGGTCCGACCGGCGTCGGCAAGACGGAGGCTGCGCGTCAACTTGCCGTGTCTCTCGGTATCGAACTGGTGCGTTTCGACATGTCGGAGTATATGGAGCGCCATACGGTGAGCCGGTTGATCGGCGCGCCGCCCGGCTATGTCGGCTTCGACCAAGGCGGGCTTCTCACGGACGCCATAGACCAGCATCCGCATTGCGTGCTGTTGCTTGATGAAATTGAAAAGGCGCATCCCGACCTTTTCAATATTCTTTTGCAGGTTATGGATCATGGCAAGCTAACGGACCATAACGGCAAAACGATCGACTTCCGCAATGTCATCTTAATCATGACGACTAACGCAGGCGCAGCCGATCTCGCGCGTGCGCCGATCGGCTTTACCCATTCCAAGCATGATCATGATTACAGCGCGGCGATTAATAGCCTGTTCGCGCCGGAGTTTCGCAACCGCCTAGATGCGGTGGTGCCGTTTGGCCATCTGCCGTCGCAGATCATTGCGCGCGTCGTCGACAAATTCATCATGCAATTGGAGGCGCAACTCGCCGACCGCAATGTTACGATTGACCTTTCAGACGAGGCGCGTGCTTGGCTGGTTGAACACGGCTACGACGAGGCCATGGGCGCAAGGCCAATGTCGCGGGTAATCCAAACATACATAAAGACGCCGCTCGCGGACGAACTGTTGTTTGGTCGCCTCAAGAATGGTGGAGCAGTGCATGTCGTAGTGGTTGCCAATGAGGCTGGCGCCAAGACGTTGGGCTTTGTCTATCCCGAAGGTCCGGTGCTGCCGCGACCCGAGCGGGACATTATCGAAGCCGGAAAAAAGCGCTCGCCGACAGATAGCGACTCGCGCAAGGAGAAAGCTACGGAAAGCGAGCCCGAAAAGCAGGTGGAGGCGGATAGCGTCGAGGCGCCGCGCAGCGTGCCGGACGCGCCGCTGCAGGGCTGACGTTTCGCGAAGATGGACGAGAGCCCGTCTCGAGGGGCGCTCACCCAAAATTAACCACCGCTAACATAAAATCTTGCGCGCATGGCGTTTTTGCCTGCGAGCAAGGCTTTGCTGGGCCATAGCGTTGCGCGCCAGCGAAGACAAAAAGGGCGCCGCAAAAGTGAGGCAAGACAGCCGCGATAATAGCGATGCTGACGCGGCGTCATTGCGCATTGTGCATGTGCTGCGCGCTCCGGTCGGCGGATTGTTTCGGCATGTGCTCGATCTCGCGCGCGAACAAATCGCGCGCGGGCACGAGGTTGGACTCATCACAGATTCTTTGACCGGCGGCGGGCGCGGCGCCGCGCAACTCGCGGAACTCACGCCATCTTTATCGCTCGGTCTGATGCGCTTGCCAATTCGCCGACCGCCACATGTGAGCGATATCTCGGTTCTGCTGACAGTCGGGCGGCGCCTCGCCGAGTTGAACCCCAGCGTCGTGCATGGCCATGGATCGAAGGGCGGCTTTCTCGCGAGGCTTGCCGGCCCTCTAAACTCACGCTTCGCCGCGGTGCGGATCTACACACCGCATGGCGGTAGCCTTAATTATCATCCTGGCACCTGGAGCCATCGCCTATTCATGGCGATGGAGGCTATTCTCGCCTGGCGCACCGATCTGCTGTTGTTCGAAAGCGGCTATATCGCCGATCGCTTCGAGAGCTTCGTCGGCAAGCCGCGCCGTCTCGCGCGTGTCGTGCGGAATGGCATCGCGCCGCGCGAGCTTGAGCCGGTGACGCCCCGCCCTGACGCAGCCGATCTGCTCTATGTCGGCGAATTTCGCTCCGCAAAGGGGCTCGACACGCTGATCGACGCCTTGGGCCTATTGGCCAAAACGACGCAGCGTCGTCCGCGCCTCGTGCTGGTCGGCGACGGTCCCGAAAAGACGGCGCTGAGCACGCGCGCGGAGACTCTCGGCGTCGCCTCGCAACTAAGTTTCCGGGCGCCGATGGCGGCGCGCGACGCCTTCGCCGAGGGGCGCATCCTTGTCGTTCCGAGCCGCTCGGAATCTTTGCCATATATCGTGCTGGAGGCGGCCGGCGCGCATAAGCCGATCATCGCCACGCGCGTCGGCGGCATGGCGGAAATTTTCGGCCCCTATAGCGATCGGCTAATTCCTTGCGACAATCCCGGCGTTCTGCGCGATGCGCTGGCGCGCATGTTCGACGAAACCAAACAAGAAAGCGACGTCAAGATCCGAAACCTCGCCGAATATGTCGGCGCGCATTTCTCTCTTTCGGGCATGGTCGACGGTGTCGTCGCCGGATACCGGGAAGCCATTGCGCGGCGGGCGCGCTCATGACCGACGGCCACTTCGCTCGGACGGAGTTCACGCCAGGCCTCGTGTTCGACTACCTGAAGCTCGTGAATGGCGCCGTTTGGATATTCGTATTGTCTGGAGCGATTTCGCTCGTCGAACCGTCGCCTTATGATTTCGTGTCGATGATCGCGATACCGCTCTGGTTTCTTGGGGGCTTCACACTACACCGCAGCTTCTTGCTTTTCGCCTTTTTCATCGTCTCCTATACAATTCTCGGATTCCTGGCGCTCATCCCTTATTGGAGCGGCGTGGAATCAGCGATGTATCAATATCAGTCCGCCTATCTGACCCTGACCGCGCTGTTTTTCGCGCTGTTCGTCGCCAATCGTACGCTCGAACGCGCGGAGCTCATTCTCTCCGGCTTCACCGGCGGCGTGTTGATCGCCGCGGTTTGCGGCCTGCTCGGTTACTTCGACATCGCCGGCCTCGGCGAGACCTTCTCGAAATGGGGCCGCATTTCCGGAACCTTCAAGGATCCGAACGTGCTCGGCTCCTATCTGATCCTCGGCGTGCTCTATCTTTCGCAAAATCTAATGTTCGCGCGCGCTCGCCATGTCATCGCGACCGCCGTCATGTTGGGCATCATCGTCGCCGCTGATTTTCTGTCTTTCTCGCGCGGCTCATGGGGAGCAACAATCTTTTCCATGATCCTGATGGCGTCCAGCGCTTACGCGACAACCAAGGACGCTCGCCTGAAGCGTCGCATCGTTACGTCGACGTTGATCGCGGTGTCGACTGGCGTTCTCGCCGTTCTTTTGCTGCTGTCGGTGGACTCGACGCGCGAATTGTTCTTGCTGCGCGCCTCGGTGACGCAGGATTACGACGAGGGCGCCACGGGACGCTTCGGCAACCAGCTCCGTTCGTTGCCAATGCTGGTCGAGCGCTTCTGGGGCTTTGGCCCGCTGCGATTTCGAACGATTTTCGATCTGGAGCCGCACAATTCCTATATCGGCACCTTCGCCAACACCGGCTGGCTCGGCGGATTTTTGTTTATTCTGATGGTGGGCGTCACGCTGTTCATTGGATTTCGACTGATGTTCCGGACGTCGCCGTTTCAGCGCCAGGCCCAGGTGTTCGTTCCGGTGCTGACGGCCTTTTTCTTGCAGGCGTTCCAGATCGACATCGATCACTGGCGCCATGTGCTGATGCTGTTGGGCGTCGTGTGGGGCTTGGAGGCGGCTCGACAGAAATGGGATGCGCGCCAATTTTCGGAAACGCGCGCCTCTAATTCCGCGAGCGATTAGACGCCCTTCGCCGCCTTGCTCTTCGCCAGTGGTTTCCCGGCTTCTCCCGACGGCCGTCGGGCCATCGCCTGCGCGAGATAACGGCCGGTGTGACTGCGTGGCTCCTTGACGATCTCGCCCGGTGGGCCGGCCGCGACGATTTCGCCGCCGCCGTCGCCGCCTTCCGGTCCAAGATCAATGACCCAATCCGCCGTCTTGATGACTTCGAGATTATGCTCGATGACCACGACGCTGTTGCCCTGCTCGACGAGTTCGTGCAGCACTTCGAGCAGTTTGGCGACATCATGGAAATGCAGTCCCGTGGTCGGCTCGTCGAGAATGTAAAGCGTGCGGCCGGTGGAGCGGCGCGCCAACTCCTTGGCCAGCTTCACGCGCTGCGCCTCGCCGCCCGACAGCGTCGTCGCCTGCTGCCCGACGCTGACATAATCCAATCCCACGCGCTTTAAGGTCTCTAATTTGTCGCGGATCGACGGCGCCGCCTTGAACAGTTGCGCCGCCTCCTCCACGGTCATGTCGAGCACGTCGGCGATGGATTTTTCGCGATATTTGACCTCTAAGGTCTCGCGGTCGTAGCGCTTGCCCTTGCATACGTCGCAGGTGACGTAAACATCGGGCAGAAAATGCATTTCGATCTTTATGACGCCGTCGCCCTGGCAGGCCTCGCAGCGACCGCCCTTCACATTGAAAGAGAAACGCCCCGGCGCGTAGCCACGCGCCTTGGCCTCTGGCAGGCCGGCGAACCATTCTCGCATCGGCGTGAAGGCGCCCGTATAGGTGGCCGGGTTCGAGCGCGGCGTGCGGCCGATTGGCGATTGGTCGATGTCTATGATCTTGTCGATGTGCTCCAAGCCATCCAGCCGGTCGAAAGGGGAGGGATGCTCATGCGCGCCATTGAGCGTCTTCGCCACCGCTTTGTAGAGCGTGTCGATGATCAGCGTCGATTTGCCGCCGCCGGAGACGCCAGTGATGCAGGTGAAAAGGCCGAGCGGAATCTTTGCGTCGACGTTCTTTAGATTATTGCCGCGCGCGCCGAAAAGCTTGAGCCAACGGCCGGCGTCCGGCTTGCGTAATTTGTGGTTGAGCCGCACCTGCCGCTCGCCGGTGAGATATTGGCCGGTAAGCGATTTCGGATTCGCCATGATCTCGGCCGGCGTTCCCTGCGCGACGATTTCACCGCCGTGAATGCCGGCGCCCGGGCCGACGTCGACGACGTAATCCGCCGCGAGAATGGCGTCCTCGTCATGCTCCACGACAATGACGCTATTGCCGAGATCGCGCAGCCGCCGCAGCGTGTCGAGCAGGCGGTCGTTGTCGCGCTGATGAAGCCCGATCGACGGTTCGTCCAGCACGTAAAGCACGCCCGTCAACCCCGAGCCAATTTGCGAGGCGAGGCGAATGCGCTGGCTCTCGCCGCCGGAAAGCGAGCCCGAGGCGCGCGACAGCGTCAGATAGTCGAGACCGACATCGACAAGAAAGGTCAGGCGGTCGCGGATTTCCTTCAAGATGCGATAGGCGATCTCATTACGCTTGGCGTCGAGTTGCGTGGGCAGAGTGGTGATCCAAGCCAGCGCCGCGCGCACCGAGAGTTCGGATATCTCTCCGATATGTTTTTGCGCTATTTTAACGGCCAGCGCCTCGGGCTTAAGGCGAAAGCCGCCACACGCACGGCAGGGCGTCGCCGTCATATAGCGGGTGATTTCCTCGCGCGACCAGTCGCTGTCGGTCTCGAGGTAGCGCCGCTCCAAATTCGTGACGACGCCTTCGAACGGCTTCTTCACGTCGTAGGCGCGAAAACTGTCGTCGTAGGAGAAGCGAATGTCTTCGTCGCCCGAACCATAGAGAATGACGCGCTGCGCTTTCTCCGGCAATTGCTGGAACGGCGTTTCGAGCCGAAACTTATAGTGGCGCCCCAGCGACTCGAGCGTCTGCATATAGTAGGGCGAGGAAGACTTCGCCCAGGGCGCCACCGCGCCCTTGCGCAGGCTGAGCCGGGGATCGGGAATGACAAGATCGGCGTCGACCTTTTGCTCATGTCCGATGCCGCCGCATTTGGGACAGGCGCCGAAGGGATTGTTGAAGGAGAACAGGCGCGGCTCGATCTCGGCGATCGTGAAGCCGGACACGGGACAGGCGAATTTCGACGAAAACACGATATGCGCCGGCGCATAATGCGAGGCTAAGCGGAGGCTTCCCGCCGTCACCGGAGCTTCCGTGCTTGTCTCGCCCGCTGCGCCGCCGTCGGCGAATTCCGCCACCGCCAGCCCGCCGGAAAGCTCCAGCGCGGTCTCGAAGCTATCGGCGAGGCGGGCCGCCATGTCGGGGCGCACGACGATGCGATCCACCACGACGTCGATGTCGTGTTTAAGCTTCTTGTCGAGCGGCGGCGCCTCGACGATCTCGTAATAGGCGCCGTCGATTTTGAGACGCTGGAAGCCGCGCCGCGTATATTCGGCGACCTCTTTTCTGTACTCGCCCTTGCGTCCGCGCACGACCGGCGCCAGCAGATAAAGCCGCGTCCCCTGCGGCAAGGCGAGCACGCGGTCGACCATCTGCGAGACGGTTTGGCTTTCGATCGGCAGGCCCGTGGCTGGCGAATAAGGCACGCCGACGCGCGCCCATAGCAAGCGCATGTAATCGTGAATCTCGGTGACGGTGCCGACCGTCGAGCGCGGATTCTTCGAGGTGGTCTTTTGCTCGATCGAAATCGCCGGCGAGAGCCCGTCGATCTGATCGACGTCGGGCTTTTGCATCATCTCCAGAAACTGCCGCGCATAGGCCGATAACGATTCGACATAGCGCCGCTGCCCCTCGGCGTAGATCGTGTCGAAAGCCAGCGAGGATTTGCCAGAGCCCGAGAGTCCCGTGAACACGACGAACTTGTCGCGCGGGATGATAAGGTCGACGTTCTTGAGATTATGCTCGCGCGCGCCGCGAATGGCGATCGTCCGGGCGTCGGAGGCGCGGACGACGGGGGCTCGTGCGGCAATCGATTTTGCCGCGGGCGCGGTCGTTTTTCTGGAACTCGCCATGGGCGGGCTGATCCTAGTGAAGGAGAGGACTCCCATTGTAGGGGTCCAGCCTCTCTTTGCCATGAGGTTCGGCGGTAATCCACAGTCGAAGCGTTTTCGCGCGACGAACGGGAGGCCGTTCGACGCTCGCGCCGCGCCACGCCGACAGGATTTTTGCGGCTTGATTTCCCGATGGGCGCGCTTCAAAATTCCGCGTCAAGCGCCACGCACAAAGATTGTCCCCATCATGCTCTCGCATGTGAACCTCGGAACCAGCGATTTCCCTGGCGCCTTCGCCTTTTATTCGCGGGTGATGGCGAGCCTCGGCTATCCGCTCAAATTCGCCGATCCGCCAGAGGGTTGGGCCGCCTGGAAGCCGCCGACGACGAGCGACCTCTGTTTTGCCTCTCGCCGCCCTATAATGGTCTGCCGCATGCGTTGGGCAATCGACAAATGGTCGCTTTACTGGCCAAATCCCGCGCCGCGGTCGACGAATGTCACAAAGTCGCGCTGGCGCGATGGGCGGGCGCTGCGAAGGGCCGCCAGGGTTCCGGACGCACTATCATCCTCACTATTACGGAGCCTATTTTCGGGATCTCGATGGCGACAAGCTCTGCGTTTGTCACCACGATCCCAGTCTGAATGAAGGACTTCCTCGCTTGCGTGGGAACCCTTCCGGGGCTAGAACAAAATACGAACCTTCACCCTCTGGAACCAGCTGTGGAAAAGGGCGTGCGCCCCAAGCGGACGGGGTCGGTTTGGTTTAGTGTGCGCCTGAACAGATGGAGAGTAAAATGGCGGGCAGCGTTAATAAGGTCATCCTCGTCGGCAATCTGGGCCGCGACCCGGAAGTGCGCACCTTTCCGTCCGGTGATCGCGTGGTGTCCTTTTCGCTTGCGACGACGGAGTCCTGGCGCGACAAGAGTACGGGCGAGCGCAAGGACCGCACAGAATGGCATAATGTCCAGATATTCAATGAGAGACTGGGCAAGATCGCGGAACAATATTGCCGTAAGGGCTCCAAAATCTATCTCGAAGGCCAAATTCAGTCGCGCGAATATCAGGACAAGGACGGCAATCAGCGCAAAACAACCGAAATTGTGCTTCGGTTTGGCTGCGAACTGACGCTTCTCGACAGCAAGGGCAGCCGCGGCGAAGGCGGCGACTACGACTCTCAGAGCGGCGCCGGCGGCAATTTCGGGCGCTCCTCGCCGATGGAGCGTTCCGGAGAAGATAAACGGTCTGGGCCAGCGGCCGGCGGCGGGCGTCTTTCCAATCAGTTGGACGACGATATTCCGTTCTGATCGTCGCTCCCTGGCCTCGGCGACAGTCGCTTTCCAGGAATTACCGGAAACTGCGGCTGTCGCGGCGCACAATGCGCCGGAAACGTATCAGTTCAGGGTGTCCATCTCGGGTCAGCGTCGCCGAGCGGATCAGCCGCGAGTTGCGACGCCGAGCCGGTCATCGGCCATCTCAAAGTCGGGCGCCGCTTAGGCCGCAACCACGCCGCAGGCGACGGGGCTGGCTGCGTGGATCGCGATTTTGTCCGCCGTCTTCGCTCGCGCGAGCCAATTAGAAAATCAGCCCGTCGCAGCGAGAGACGCGTTCGTCACAGACGGCTATTCGCACGTCGCGACTAAGCCCGAGCGCCTCGATCCACGATCAGAAGCTGACGGCAGGATGCGCGACAAAATCCGCCACGATTCTCAGCTCACACAAGTCGGCTCTGCGCCTTCGCCGCCTCGATAAAACTGGCGAACAGCGGATGCGGGTCGAAGGGGCGACTTTTCAACTCGGGGTGGTATTGCACGCCGATGAACCAAGGATGGTCGGGGATTTCGATCGTTTCCGGCAGCAGCCCATCGGGCGAGCTTCCAGCAAAAATAACCCCCTGGGCCTCCAGCCGCTCGCGATAGGCGTCGTTGACCTCGTAGCGGTGGCGGTGGCGCTCGGAAATATCTTGGGCTCCGTATATCTTGGCGATGCGCGAGCTGGCGCGCAAATGCGCGGGATAGGCGCCCAGCCGCATAGTGCCGCCCAAATTGCCGCCCGCACCGCGCTGTTGGAGCGCATTGCCGCGCAGCCATTCGGTCATCAGCCCGACCACCGGCTCCGCGCAAGGGCCGAATTCCGTGGAATTGGCGCCCTTGATGCCGGCTAGGGCCCGCGCCGCCTCGATCACCGCCATCTGCATCCCGAAACAAATGCCGAAATAAGGAACCTTGCGCTCACGCGCGAACCCGGCCGCGAGAATTTTGCCCTCCGCGCCGCGCTGGCCGAAGCCGCCCGGCACCAGAATGCCATTGACATGCTCCAGATGCGCCGCAGGGTCGCCGCTCTCGAAAATCTCCGACTCGATCCAGTCGAGATTGACCCTCACGCGATTCGCGAGCCCGCCATGCGCCAGCGCCTCGATGAGGCTCTTATAGGCGTCCTTCATGCCGGTATATTTGCCGACGATGGCGATGGTGACTTCGCCCTCGGGGTTGTTGATGCGCTGCGCAACCGCGTTCCAGCGGCTCATGTCGGGTTTGGGAACAGGCTCGATGCCGAAGGCGGCGAGCACTTGCGCGTCCAGCCCGGCGGCGTGATAAAGCCTTGGCACATCGTAGATATTGGCCGCGTCGCGCGCTTCGATCACCGCGCTTTCGCGCACATTGCAGAACAGGCCGAGCTTGCGGCGCTCGTCCCGGGGAATCTCGCGGTCGCAGCGGCATAGGAGAATGTCGGGCTGGATGCCGATGGAGCGCAGCTCCTTGACCGAATGCTGCGTCGGCTTGGTCTTCAATTCGCCGGCGCTTTGAATATACGGCAGCAGAGTGAGATGGATGTAGACGCAGTGACTTCGCGGTAGGTCGTTGCCAAGCTGTCGAATCGCCTCGAAAAACGGCAGGCCCTCGATGTCGCCGACCGTGCCGCCGATTTCGATCAATGTGAAATCGACATGCTCATTGCCGTCCAGCACGAATTCCTTGATGGCGTTGGTGACATGAGGAATCACCTGGATCGTCGCGCCGAGATAGTCGCCGCGCCGCTCCTTCGCGATGATGTCCTTATAGATGCGACCGGTGGTCACATTATCGCGCCGGGTGGCTGGACATCCGGTGAAACGCTCGTAATGACCAAGGTCAAGGTCGGTCTCGGCGCCGTCGTCGGTGACAAAGACCTCGCCGTGCTGATAGGGGCTCATGGTCCCTGGATCGACATTCAGATAGGGATCGAGCTTGCGCAAGCGCACGCTGTAGCCGCGCGCCTGGAGCAACGCGCCCAGAGCCGCCGAGGCCAGTCCCTTGCCAAGCGAGGAGACCACGCCGCCGGTGATAAAAATGTAGCGAGCCATGGGGCTCCACGCCTAACGGCTAACAGTGGATTCGGATAGCGGCTATTTCGCCTTCGCCCAGAATTCTCGTGAGCGAAGGCGAGCGGCCGATGCGAGTCTACTTGGTGGGCGCGGCCCACTCGGTCGGCGCCTTGGGCGCCTCCGCGGAAGGCGTAGCCGGTTCGGCTCTAGGCTCGGCGGGGGCGACGGATTGTGGCGCGGGTTCGGACATCGGCGCAACTCCTGGCTCCTCTGCGGATGGACGCAGTGCTGGTTTCTCGGCCTGGGGCGCTCGCGGCGCGGTCGGCGGGTTTTGCGGAGCGGTTTGGCGCTTTTCCTGGGCTCGCTTTAATTGTTCGAAGACGCTTTCGCTCTCTTCCGGCGCCGCCTTATCCGTCGTGGCCTCGGGCGCGGCGCCCGGCGTTGGCTTGATCTCTTTGATCTGAAGGTTCTTGTTGTCGACTGCGGTGGTCCAGTCCTCGCCGCCGGCGGCGCGCCGTTCCCAGGCCGGCAAAACCGTCAGCAAGATGCTGGTCAGAAAGAAAATCGTCCCGAGTATGCCCGTGGCCCGCGTCAGCGCATTGGCCTGACCGCGTCCACTGAATAGGCCGCTCTGGCTGAGGCCCAGCGCACTGCCTTCGGACTTCTGGTAAAGCACCAGCGCCACGAGAGCCATCACCACCATGAGGTGGATTACTATGATGACCTGCTGCATTTGATTCCAGTCCTTTACCTGTGGAGCCTAGCTGCGGCGCGCGGCAGCGCGCCTGATCGATTGCTGCGCGTTTTATACGAAGTGCGGGCGTGGCGCCATAGGCTTCCGCCCAAGCGGCGGCGCGGCGCCGACTTAAGCCCTTTTTGATAGCCCTCATTGATTAAGGCGACACGGCGAAGTAATTGAATCAAACGACGATTTGAGGATCCTCATGCTGGGGAGTGAAGTTTTATCTCGGCTGAATGAACCAAAAATGGGGGGTTGGGCTCTTTATGATTGGTGAGAATCGCGGTTCTCTGAAGCGTGACGCACGACATTGTTTCCCTCCCGTTTGAACTTCAGAGTGATCCCTTGGTTAATAGCCGTGGCGAGAGGCGCGGCCCGCTCCGCCTGCGCGTTCTTGATCTTCCAGCAAGCGCATGCCGACGCAATCTACTTCGCCGGTGTTTTTTCACCCGGAACCAGATGAATTCATCAAGCCGGACCTCCAAATTCACGTTCGGTACGGCGCGTCGTCCTTGCGCGACAAATTAACTTACTGGAAGAGTCTTGTCATTCGATAACGCAACGGCCGCCAAGCTCTTAATCGATGTCGAGACGTGACGACGAGATGACCCTATTCAGGCGAAAGCAGGGCGTATATGAATAGCGCCCGAAACCAGCCGCCCAAGGCGGGCGCAAGAATCCTCCCGTAAGGAGACGCAACGTTGAGCGAAGCCAAAGACCTCTATGAATTGGGCGAGATTCCGCCGCTTGGGCACGTCCCCGCGAATATGTACGCGTGGGTCGTCCGCAAGGAGCGGCACGGGCCGCCCGAAGAGGCCATGCAACTCGAAGTCGTGCCGACCTGGGAGCTCGACAGCCACGACGTCCTGGTGCTGGTGATGGCGGCGGGCGTTAATTATAACGGCGTCTGGGCGGCGCTGGGACAGCCGATCTCGGTGCTCGACGCGCATAAGCAGCCCTATCACATCGCCGGCTCGGACGCCGCCGGAATCGTCTGGAAGGTCGGCGCCAAGGTCAAGCGCTGGAAGGTTGGCGACGAAGTTGTCGTCCATTGCAACCAGGACGACGGCGACGACGAGGAGTGCAACGGCGGCGATCCGATGTTCTCGGCCTCGCAGCGCATTTGGGGCTATGAGACGCCGGACGGCTCCTTCGCGCAGTTCTGCCGCGTGCAGGACCGCCAGCTGATGGAGCGGCCGAGGCATCTCACCTGGGAAGAATCGGCCTGCTACACGCTGACGCTCGCCACCGCCTATCGCATGTTGTTCGGCCACGAGCCGCACCGCTTGAAGCCGTCGGACAATGTGCTGATCTGGGGCGCGTCGGGCGGCTTGGGCGTGTTCGGCGTGCAGCTTTGCGCGGCGGCGGGCGCCAACGCCATCGGCATCATCTCCGACGAGCGCAAGCGCGATTATGTGCTTTCGCTCGGCGCCAAGGGCGTCATCAACCGCAAGAATTTCAAATGCTGGGGGCAAATGCCCACGGTCAATACGCCCGAATATAACGAGTGGACCAAGAACGCCCGCGCCTTCGGCAAGGCGATCTGGGACATCACCGGCAAGAAGGACGTGGACATCGTCTTCGAGCATCCGGGCGAGCAGACCTTTCCGGTCTCCTGCCTCGTCGTCAAGCGCGGCGGCATGGTGGTGTTTTGCGCGGGCACTACGGGCTTCAACCTGACCTTCGACGCGCGTTATGTCTGGATGCGGCAGAAGCGCATCCAGGGCTCGCATTTCGCGCATCTGAAACAGGCGGCCGCCGCCAATCGCTTCGTCATCGACCGGCGCGTCGACCCCTGCATGTCCGAGGTGTTTCCCTGGGATAAAATTCCGCTGGCCCACACGAAAATGTGGAAGAATCTGCACGCTCCCGGAAACATGGCCGTGCTCGTCAACGCTCCGACCACCGGCCTGCGCACTTTCGAGGACGTGATCGCGGCGGGGAAGAAGGCGTAGGGCGTTAAGCGCGACGGCAGGGCTCACGCCCCTCGCTCTCGCGCGCTCTCGTGCCAGCGGCGCAGCGAATAATAAGTCAGCAAGGACAGCGCGCCATAGATCGCCACGCCGGCGAGGGAAAGCAGCGCCAGCGCCGCGAACATGCGGGGGATGTCGAGCAGAAAGGCCGCCTCGACGATGCGGAAGGCGAGGCCCGTGCCTTGGCCGGCGGCGCCCGCCGCCAGTTCCGCCACCACCGCGCCGATCAACGCGAGCCCGCCGGCGATGCGCAACCCGGCGAGAAACTGCGGCAGCGCCGCCGGCGCGCGCAAATAGATCAGCCGCCGCCACGCCGAGGCGCGATAAAGATCGAACAGATCGAGCAACGCGTGATCGACCGAGGCGAGCCCCAGCGCCGTGTTCGACAGGATCGGAAAAAACGCCACCAGAAAGGCGCAGACCAGCACGGCGCGCGGCGGCGAAAGATAGACCAGCAGCAACGGCGCGATCGCGACGATGGGCGTCACCTGAAGCATGATGGCGTAGGGAGTCAATGTGCGCGCCAGCCATTTCGATTGCGCCATCGCCAGGGCCAGCAGCACGCCGCAAACCGTCGCCAGCGTCAGCGCCTGAAGCGTGATCGACAGGGTGACGAGCAGCGACGAAAACAGCAATTCGCGATCCTCGATCAGCTTTTGCAGGATGATGCTCGGCGCCGGCAGCACATAGGGCGGGATTCCTCGCAGTCGTACGAGCGCCTCCCACAGCGCCAGAAAGGCGGCGAAGGCGAACAGGGGCGGCGCGGCCGCCGCCAGCACACCGCGCAAATTCGTTCGCGACGCGCTCATGGCCCGTCCTCCCCCATGGCGCGGCGCAGGGCGTTCGAGGCGCGACGCGAAAGCTGCGAAAACACCGGGCCGAGGCGATATTCCGTGTCGCGCGGCATGCCGGGTTCAACCTGGATTTGGTCGACGATCTCGCCGCCCTTGGCCGCCAGCACGACGATACGCGTCGAAAGATAGACGCTCTCGCCAACCGAATGGGTGACGAAGACGATGGTTGTTTCGAGTCTGGTTTTCAGAGCCAGCAACTCATTGTTGAGCTTGACGCGCGTCACTTCGTCGAGCGCCGCGAAAGGCTCGTCCATGAGCAGTAGAGCAGGGCGCGTCACCAGCGCACGGGCGATGGCGCAGCGCATCTTCATGCCTCCCGAAAGCTCGCGCGGCAGTGCATCGCGGAACCCCGACAGGCCGACCAGCGCCAGCGCCTCCTCGACACGCGGCGCCGCCAGCGCCCGGGAGACGCCCGCGAGCCGCAATGGCAGATAGACGTTGGCGAAAACATCGAGCCAGGGCAGCAGCGTCGCGTCCTGAAACACGAAGCCCAGCCGCACGCGCTGGGCGGGATCGGCCCAAAGAATGTCTCCGCGCGTGGGCCGCGTCAGCCCGGCCAAGAGGCGTAGCGCCGTCGATTTGCCACAGCCGGACGGGCCGAGCAGCGTGACGGTCTCGCCCGGGTAGACATCGAGATCGAGCGCGTGCAGCACCTCAAAGTCGCCGTCGAAAGTCTTGCCGACGCCGCGCATCGAGACCAGCGGCGCGCTTGACGTGGGCGGCGTCATTTGGCGGCCCGCTCCAGTCCGACGCCTTTATTCACGAATTGCAGCGTATAGCCTTGCTTGTAGGGCAGATCGGCGGAAACGACCCCGGCCCGCGCCATTTTGTCGAAAAAGCTTTTTATCCGCGCATCGGTCATCGCGCCAACTCCGAGCGTTTGCGCGTCGCCCGAATCGACGAGGCCGCGCTCCTTGAGCTTAGCGATCGAATAGGCGAGCTGACCGTCGGTCATTTCGGGATTGTCGCTCTTGATCGCGACGTTGGCCGCGCTGTTGTCGCCATGGATATAATTGCGCCAGCCGATGATCGACGCGTCGACAAAGCGTTGCACGAGGTCGGGATTTTTGGCGATGGTCTCGGCGCGCGCCTCGATCGTGGTTGAATAACTGTCGTAGCCATAGTCGGCCAGCAGAAACACATTCGGCTTGAACCCGCCCATGCGCTCGACCTGATAAGGCTCAGAGGTCAAAAAGCCCTGCTCAATCGACCGCGGGTCGGCGATGAAGGGCGCCTGATTGAAGCCGTACGGTTTGACCTTCTCTTCCCGAAAACCGTAAGCCTGTTTCAGCCATTGATAGACCGACACCAGCATGTCGCTGGCGATGAAGGCGGTCGCCTTGGGCAGATCCTCGAAACGGTCGAAGCCGACGCCCGGATGCGACATCAAGATCACCGGATCGATCTGGAACATGCTGGCGGTGACGACCACGGGGATTTTTTGCTGGACCGCTTCAAACATCTGGATGAGATTGGCGCCCATCGCGAAATCGACGCGACCGGCCGCCAGCAGCAGGCGCGCATTGGTTTGCGGGCCGCCTTGCTGGATTTTTACGTCGAGCCCATAGCGGGCGTAAGTCCCGTCGACGACCGCCTGATAAAAGCCGCCGTGCTCGGCCTGAGCCCGCCAGTTTGTGGCGAAGGTCACGCGATCCAGCGCCCAGGCCGGCGAAGCCAGCGCGAAAAGCAGAGCGGCGAGGATGAGGCCCGGCATGGTCGATTCCCCCCGAGGAAACGCCGAGTTGTCGCCGCTTTGAGCGATGGTGGCAAGAGGCGATTCCGATTGCGCGCAAAGCGTCGCCGATCGTTTGGAATCCCTCCGCAAGCCTTGACAAAAGGGTCCGCGCGCTTATGGTGCGCGCAAATTCGGACCTTGCCCGGCGCGCACTGCGGCGGTGGGGCCGTGTTCCCTTTTTTCAGGATTGGACCGACCCTATGGCAAAGGCCGCCATGATCAAGATCAAGCTGCTGTCGACCGCCGACACCGGCTTTTTCTATGTCACCAAAAAGAACGCTCGCACCAAGACCGAGAAATTCGTGTTTAAGAAATACGATCCGGTCGTCAAAAAGCATGTCGAGTTCAAAGAAACCAAGATTAAGTAAAGCGCGCGGCGAAATACGCTGCGGTCTTGACGGGGTTGGTTCCTAGACTTGAATCTCGCCTGGAGGCGGCGGCGGTATTTGTTGTTGACGCGATAAAACTGGCGGCGAATTGGGCTCTAGACAATGCTTGCGTTTCATTGAAACATGAGCATGGTCTAGAGCCTTGTTTTGATGTGAATCGGTGTTCGCTTCGCTCGAAAAATTCGAGCTTCGAAAGCCGCTGAGGCGGCGCGCGATTGGACACGCATGAAGAGGAAGGTCGGCCCAAGCCTTCCCAAAATGAAGGCGGCCGGTTAGCGAGGGCTTCAAGGAGGCCACTCCAACCCAACACTAACCGGCCAACCCCACGGACCCAGGAGATGCGGCGGACCTGAGCACTCCGTAGGGTATTCAAAGTTCTGCCGATACGCATCGAACCTACAA